>OFGP01000294.1_pt1 | contig 53565 bp, 50 predicted proteins | sample 1521781 | NCBI WGS metagenome assembly OFGP01 (sample SAMEA3504113, study PRJEB24116) | mouse gut metagenome | biome: mouse gut; feature: mouse-associated habitat; material: faeces | place: Denmark | collected 2011
CCCCAGCCGGCAGCACCGGCTGGGGCGTTTTTTATATCGTCAAACAGCGGTGAAGCCGCTGCCGGGCAAAGCCCGTGCGCTGACGATACGGTCTGCCGCGAAAAAGACACGACTTCTTTGCAGCCGTGTCAGCTGTTACCAAATTGTCATCAAAATTTGGTTGACAACGTAGACCAAATGCGTTACAATAGGTTTACAGAGTAAACCAAATGGAGGAATGGATATGGGCGAGATGAAATTAACCCCCAGCGAATGGAATGTGCTCAACTGTTTGTGGGAAAGCAGTCCGCGCACGGTGATGCAGCTGGTGGCGGAGCTGGAGCGGACGGTGGGCTGGGCCAAGAGCACCACCATCACCATGCTGCGGCGGATGGAGGAGAAGGGTCTGGTGCGCTGTGAGCAGGCGGGCCGGAGCAAGGCCTACACCCCGGCGGTGGAGCGGGAGCGGGCGGCCATCGCGGAGACCCACAGCTTTTTGGACCGGGTGTATCAGGGCAGCGTGGGGCTGATGATGAGCGCCATGGCCCGGCGGCAGGAGTTGTCCGCCGGTGAGGTGGCCCAGCTGCGGGCCATCCTGGATGAGATCGAAGGGGGGAGCGTACAATGACGCTGATGCTGCTGGAATGGGTGTTCACCTCCATATTTCTGATTTTGACCACGCTGGCGTTGCGGGCGGTTCTGGGCCGGCGCATCAGCGCCCGGCTGCGCTACGCCCTGTGGGCGGTGGTGCTGGTGCGGCTGCTGGTGCCGGTGCAGCTGTTTACCTCTCCGCTGGCCGGGACGTGGGTGGTGACGGAAAAGCGGATGGCGGACAATCTGGTGAGCTGGGCGGACCTGTCCGCGCCCTCCGCCCCCGTTTTGGACGAGACGCCCGGCCTGCCGGTGACGGACCAGGAGCCGGGGCACGCGCTGACGCTGCCCGAGGCCCCTGCGCTGCCCGACGCGCCCACAGCCCCTGAGCCCCCTGCCGCCCCCGACTTCACCAAGGTCCCGGCCTGGCTGGGCTGGACATGGCTGGCGGGGAGCGGGCTGGCGGCGCTGGTGCTGCTGGGTTCCAATGTGCGCTTTGCCCGGCGGCTGCGCCGATGCCGCATCCCTGTGGAGGGGGGAGACTGCCCTCTGCCGGTGTATGCGGCGGCGGGGCTGCTCTCCCCGTGCCTGTTTGGGCTTTTGCGCCCAGGGGTGTACGTCACCCCCGAGGCGGCGGCCGACCCGGCCATGCTGCGCCACATCACCGCCCACGAGTACACCCACTTCCGCCACGGCGACCACTGGTGGAGCCTTCTGCGGTGCGCGGCCCTGGCGGTCCACTGGTGGAACCCGCTGGTGTGGCTGGCGGTGTCCCTCAGCCGGAGGGACGGCGAGCTGGCCTGCGACGAGGGGGCGTTGCGCCGCCTGGGAGACGGCGAGCGGGCGGCCTACGGCAACACCCTGCTGGCCTTAGTCACCGCCAAGCCCCGGCCCGGCGACCTGTTGTGCTGCGCCACCACCATGGCGGGGGACAAGAAAAGCCTGAAGGAGCGCATCACCCGCATTGCCCAGGCCCCCAAGCGCTGGCTGTGGGCGGCGGTGGCCGTGGTGCTGGTCACGGCCCTGGCCTGCGCCTGCGCCTTCGGGCAAAAGGCGGAGGAGGCCCCGCCGGCCGGGGAGGATGTGTCCCTGCCCGCCGCGGATTTGAGTTTTTCCATGGACGAGGACGGCGGTGTGACAATCACGGGCACAGTGGACGGTCTGGCTCTGGAGAATGGCACTTACTGGCAGCCCACAGGCGCTCCCGCCCGCTCCCTCTCCATGCCTTACGAGCCTTTTACCGACGGCTTAAAGGGGCATATCACGGCGTGGTGGGAGACTCCCACCTCAGTCAGCGTCACCACGTATATGATGGCGTTGCCCAGCAGCGCTGCCTTTGCTGGGTACTGGAACTTCACGGTAGACCTGTCCGGGGCGGAGGCCATTGTAACCCGGATGGAGGCGCAAGCAGGGCTGGAGATGCCCGAGGGCGCAGAGGTCAGGATGTTCCCCACAACCATTTCGGACGAGCAGGCTGTCCGCGCCGCCCGCATTGCCGCCAAGCTGCTCACCGCGGTGGAGGACTACTACAAGGACCATAGCGCCCCGGCGGAGACGGACGATACCCCGGAGGTGGAGCTCGCCTTCTCCCACACCCTGGCCGAGCCCTGGTCCAGCTTCTTCGTTCCCCAGGACGTGCTGGAGGCCGTCCAGCGCTGGGTGGCGGGGGAGTTCGCCTGGGACGCCCCCGGCGGAGTGATGACCGGGGTCTGGAAGGAGTATAACGCGGACACCGGCGAGTGGGAGACCCACGGGGACCCGGACCTGCGGGCGCGGTTCGACCGGGTGCGGGTGAACGACATGAGGGGCCCCTGGGGGTATGACCACGGGAACGTGGAGTACGCCGTGTGGCGCATTAACTATGAGTACCACACCACTACGCCGGATGTGGTGCGGGAGATGGAGGAGAGGAAGGAGAACAAATTCCTGGACAAGGCCGGGTGGTATCTGGATGAAGACGGCTGGATGAGCCCCACCTACCCTAACAGCACCTACCTCATCTTCAAGCTGGCCCAGGACAGCGATGGCAGCGGCCTGGCGGACGGTAGCACCTACGTGGGCAGCGTGGTGATTCCAGACTGCGACCCCGACCAGGACGCTGAGGGCTTCCGCGCGGCCATTGAGGAGGTTCTATACCCGGAGCCGGAGCGGGGCGAGCCGCCGGAGGGCGCATTCGACCACGCCAGCACCGTCGTGCTCACCAACCCAGACCTGAACCGCAACGGGGTGAAGGAGACCATCAAGATTGCGGAGATCCCCGGCGACTACATCGGTCCCGCCCGCCAGTCCCAGGGCCAGCGCATCGGTGTGTTTGAGGACGGCGAGCTGATATGGTGGGACGAGGGGTACTTCGCCCACGCGGGGTATAACGCCATCTACCTGTGCACCCTGGGCGGGAAAGACTACCTGCTGCGGTATAACCCGGTGATGTACCAGGGGTATGGCTCGTACTCCTACAAGCTGTTCACCCTGGAGAACGGGGTGGAGACGGCGGTGGAGCAGGACAGCGTGGAGTTCAACATCCATGTGGACCGGTCCGACTATACCGCCGGGGACTTTGACCCGGAGGCCATCGACACCTTTATGGCCAAGGTGAACCACCTGCTGAACTTCAGTACCGTGCTCATGATGACCGACAGCTATCTCAGCGACGCCATTGAGGAGGGCCACGGCCTGACGGACCAGCTGTGGTGGCTGGACGGGTGGGAGCCCGTGTTCGTCCGGGACCCGGACGCGCCGCTGTATAAAAACCTGGCGGACTATCTCTCCGCCAAGGAGCCGTACAACGAGCCTACCGTGCGGGCCATAGGGGACGGGGAGCTCCAGCTCAGCTACCACGGGAAGCAGGCGCGGTTCAGCGCCAGGTGGGACCAGTGGTCCCAGCCCGATGCCCGTCCCCGGCTGGCCGACCTGAACCGGGACGGGAAGGATGAGATTGTGGTCATTTTGAACGCGGGCCACGGTACAGGGTTCTATGAGGAGGGGCTGTACGTCTTTGACGCGGAGACGTTGGAGCAGTACGATACGTCCACGCTCACCCGGGACCTCATCGCCCAGGTGTCCGCCACCGGGGACCAGGAGAATTTCTACCTGTCCGCGCCGGGGATGGACCGGATTTCCGTCCCCAAGGGAGTGGCGGGGCTGCCCGAGACGGCGGATGCCCTGGGCCTGGGGGACATCGTGTACTATACCCTGAAGGACGGGACGGTGCGCTGCACCCTGGGCTGTGACGCCAGCGGGCGGGCGCTGGCCTACGTGGGCTATCTCCACGTGATACTGCGCCTGGACGGACAGGGCTTCCGGGCGGCGGAGTTCCAATATGAGCCGGATCCGGAGTGCGGGGTGGAGGAGTATCTGTGGAAGGAGGGCTTCCGCAAGGCGCTGCTGAGCGAGGAGCGGTTCACCGTGGCGGGCACGCAGACCCAAAAATACCTGTCCGGATTCGGAGCGCCGGAGGAGTTTACCCTGGTGGAGCTGGAAAACGGCGAGCGGGTGGTGGTGCTCAAGGAGGCGGCCGCCCACAACGGGTCGGAGGGCTACTGGTTCCTCTATCAGCGGGACGGGGAGGTGCATGGAATCGAGCCCCTGTACTTCGGCTCGGCCAGCACCAACGGCCTCACAATCGACCTGAAGACGGACGGCACGCTGGTGCTGAACGATTCCCCCGGACGGCACGGCGAGGTGTTGTCCATCAACACGGAGCAAGGCTGCTTCCAGGTGGATACCCAGAAAAATCCGGAGGGTGTGCAGCTGCCCGAGTACAGCGCCGAGGGCCGGCCCGTCACCGAGGAGGAGTACCGCGCCGCCATGGAGCAGGCCATGGCGAAAAAGGACGCCTTCTGGTACAAGTTCCGGGAGGACACCATCAACAAAGTATTTGCGTGAGCGGAAGGGCCGCCGGGGATTTCCCGGCGGCCTTTTTGCGGCACGTTTTTCCGCCGCAAAAAAATGGGAATTTCCCCTTGACAACAAAAGTTAGCTATGGTAAACTATCCACGATATGAGGGTTAGCGTCTTCTAACCAAGAAGCGTGAGCTTAGCCGCATAGCGCCGGATGGACCGGAGGGAGGGGCAAAACCCAGGCGGGCGAAGCCGGCCGAATTTGCCCCGAGACGGAGGGAAGCCGGCGCGCAATGCGGCCAAAGCGAGCGTGACAACGCCGAAGCGCTCGAGCCGTAGGCTAAGGCTCATAGAGGAGGAAACGCAATGAAAACGCTGAAGGACGTGAAGGTGGGGCAGACGGCTGTGGTCCGCCGCCTCAACGGAGAGGGCGCGATTAAGCGCCGAATTATGGACATGGGCATCACCAAGGGCGTGGAGATTTATGTACGCAAGGTGGCCCCCCTGGGCGACCCCATGGAGCTGACGGTGCGGGGCTATGAGCTGACGCTGCGCAAGGCGGACGCGGAGATGGTAGAAGTAGAAGCGTGAGCGTAGGCTGCCAGGGCCGGGTGGACCGGAGCGAGGGCGAGCGGAGGCCCGCGCAGCGGGGCGCAGACCAGCCCGAGACGCTGTAAGCAGAGGAACGATTTTTTATACCCAACAGTTAGTTTAGACTAACTAAGAAAGGCTGTGATGGAGATGGAGGTCAAAATCGCCCTGGCGGGCAATCCAAACTGCGGCAAGACCACACTGTTCAACGCCCTGACGGGTTCCAACCAATATGTGGGCAACTGGCCCGGCGTCACCGTGGAGAAAAAGGAGGGGCGGCTGAAGGGGCATAAGGACGTGGTGATTCAGGACCTGCCCGGCATCTACTCCCTTTCGCCCTATACGCTGGAGGAGGTGGTGGCCCGGAACTATCTGGTGAAGGAGCAGCCCGACGCCATCCTGAATATCGTGGACGGCACCAACATTGAGCGCAACCTCTACCTCACCACCCAGCTCATTGAGCTGGGCCTGCCGGTGGTGGTGGCGGTGAACATGATGGACCTGGTGCGAAAAAACGGAGACAAAATTGACATGGAGCGGCTGGGCAAGGCCCTGGGCTGCCAGGTGGTAGAGATGTCCGCGCTGAAAAACGAGGGCGGTGTGGACGCGGCGGAGCGGGCCACGGCACTGGCCCAGGCCCGCCGGACGGGGGAGCTGCCCCATATGTTCACCGGCAGCGTGGAGCACGCCCTGGCCCACATCGAGGAGTCCATCCAGGACCGGGTAGAGGCGCGCCATCTGCGCTGGTACTCCATCAAGGTGTTCGAGCGGGACGAGAAGGTGATGGAGGAACTGGGGGTGGACGGAGAGCTGGCCGCCCACCTGGAGGAGCACATCGCGGACTGCGAGCGGGAGCTGGACGACGACGCGGAGTCCATCATCACCGATCAGCGGTATACTTATATCAGCAGCGTGGTGAGCAAGGCCGTGGTGAAAAAGGCCGCCAAGCACGCCGCCACCCCCTCGGACAGAATCGACCAGGTGGTCACCAACCGGGTGCTGGCCCTGCCTATTTTTGTGGCGGTGATGTTTTTGATCTACGCTGTGGCCATGGGGCCCTGGTCCATCTCGGTGGGGGCCCGGCTCACCGACTGGGCCAACGACGGCCTGTTTGGGGAGGGCTGGTTTGTCCCCTTCACCGCCGACCAGGAGGGCTGGGACGAGGCGTCCGGCGCGTACGAACGGGCCGAGGCCGTCATCACCGCTTATGAGGCGGGGGAGAGTGCGGCTTACCTCTACGACGCGGACGCGGGGGAGGTGCTCACCCTGGAGGCCACCCGGGAAACGTACCAGGCGGCGCTCACTGTGGCCGAGCCGGACCCTGCCCAGTACGGCCTGTGGGTGCCCGGCGTTTCCGTGCTGGCGGAAAATGCCCTGGACGCCATCCATTGCAGTGATGGGGTAAAGTCCCTGGTGCTGGACGGCATTGTGGGCGGCGTGGGGGCGGTGCTGGGCTTTGTGCCCCAGCTGATGGTGCTGTTTTTGCTGCTGGCCATTGTGGAGGACGTGGGGTATATGGCCCGGGTGGCCTTCATCATGGACCGGCTGTTCCGCCGGTTCGGCCTGAGCGGCAAGTCCTTCATCCCCCTGCTGGTGGCCACGGGCTGCGGCGTGCCGGGCGTGACGGCCTCCCGCACCATTGAGCAGGACCGGGACCGAAAAATGACCATCATGACCACCTGTTTTATCCCGTGCAGCGCGAAAATGCCCATCATCGGCCTGTTTGCCGGGGCGCTGTTCGGCAAATCCGTGTGGGTGGCGGTGTCCGCCTATTTCATCGGCGTGGGGGCGGTGGTGGTGTCCGGCCTGATGCTGAAAAAGTTCAGGGCCTTTGCCGGAGAGGCGGCGCCTTTTGTCATGGAGCTTCCGGCGTACCACGCCCCCTGCATGACGAACGTGCTGCGCACCACCTGGGAGCGGGGCTGGTCCTTCATCAAGCGGGCGGGGACGGTGATTTTGCTGTCCACCGTGGTGCTGTGGTTCCTCCAGGGCTTTGGCTTTGAAAACGGGGCGTTCAGCATGGTGTCGGACAGCGACTACTCTCTCCTGGCCACAATGGGCCGGATGGTGGCCTTCCTGTTTGTCCCCCTGGGCTTCGGCTCCTGGCAGACGGCGGTGGCCACCCTCACAGGCCTCATCGCCAAGGAGGAGGTGGTGTCCACCCTGGGGGTGCTGTACCCGGGAGATATCTTTGTCAACTTGAGCGAGGCGTTCAATGGTGTGTCCGCCTACTCTTTTATGATTTTCAACCTGCTGTGCGCCCCCTGCTTTGCCGCCATTGGCGCCATTAAGCGGGAGATGAACAGCGCCCGGTGGACCTGGGGGGCCATCGGCTATATGTGCGGCTTTGCCTATGTGATCTCCATGATTGTCTACCAGCTGGGGGGGCTGTTGGCGGGGGTGGTGGCGTTCAATCCCTTCACCATTGCGGCCGCCGCTCTGCTGGCGGGGCTGCTGTTCCTGCTGCTCCGGCCTTCGCCCAAGCCGTCCGGCGTTGCGGGCGCGCGCAGCGCCGATGTGGGGAGTGTGTGAGTCATGGCGCAGTTCTTGAGTGAGAATTGGGGCGACCTCCTGGTTTTGGCCGCGGTGCTCGCCGCGGCGGCGGGGGCGGTGTGGAATGTGCGCCGAAGAAAAAGTTCAGGCTGTGGCTGCGGTTGTGACGGCTGTCCCTCCAAAGGCATCTGTCATCCGGAGAAATAGCAAAACTCCCTGGGAGCTGTGCTCCCAGGGAGTTTTGCTTGCTCGAACAATAATGCTTCACGTGAAACAGATGTTTTGAACTGTGGGCTGCGCTCACGTTTCTGCGCTTAGGCGCAGAAACAATTAACGTACACCGTTCAGTGATTGCACACAAGCGTCAGCACAAATCGGAGCATCTGCGTCGAAAACCGCGCGCCGGAAGGGTATCCAGCCAATCCATGTATAGGGATCCCCCGCAAACGGGGGGTCTCGGGGGGAGGCCGATTTCACCCGGAGGCCGCCCCCTGAGTGTGTCTTTGGTTACTTTCTGCGCAAGCAGAAAGTAACGCTCCCGGCAAGAACGTCCCCGGTGTGGGCGGCGTGCCTACGCTCGCGCTTCTCGCTCACGCTTCACATTTCCAAAAAGCCACGCTGTAGGGGGGCAGCTCGCTGCCGCCGCCAAAGTCGTGGGGCTGGCCGGTGAGCAGGTCCACCGCCCGGCCGCAGCCGGCGTTAAAGTGGGCCCAGTAGGGCTGGCTGTCGGCGTTCACCGCCACCAGCACCCGCTCGTTGTCCGTGCGGCGCTGGAAGATGGCCTGCTTGTTGGTGAGCACCACGTCCTGGAAATCCCCCCAGCACAGGGCCTCGCTCTCCTTGTGAGCCTTGGCCATGGCGGCGATGCGGCGGGTGAGCTCGTTCCACTCCGGATGGTCGAAGCAGGGACGCAGACCGTCGTCCCCCTGGGATTTGTCCGCCTGGGCGCCCCATTCGCTGCCGTAGTAGAGGCTGGGGATGCCCGGCATCCCAAACAGCACCCCGTACAGCAGGGGCAGGTGTTCCGGATTCTGGAGGATGGAGGCCACCCGGCTCACATCGTGGTTGTCGGCGAAGCACAAGAGGTGCTTGCCCTTATACAGCGTCCACTGCTCCGGGCCGAACTGCCGCTTCAGGGAGTGGACGATTTCAAACAGGTTCATGGAGTTGAAGCTGGAGTACAGCCCCTTATAGCACTCGTAGTTGGTGCAGGAGTGGAGCAGGCCGTCCCCCACCCACTGGTTGTAGTCCCCGTGGAGGGTCTCGCCCACCAGGAAGAACTCCGGCTTCAGCCCGTCGCAGAACTGGCGCAGGCGGCGGAGAAAATCCTTGTCCAGACAGTAGGCCACGTCCAGCCGCAGTCCGTCGATGTCAAACCACTCCACCCACAGCCGGACGGTATCCAGCAGGTAGTCCACCACGGCGGGGTTGCGCAGGTTGAGCTTTACCAGCTCAAAGTGGCCCTCCCAGCCCTCGTACCAAAAGCCGTCGTTGTAGTTGGAATTGCCGTCGAAGCTGATGTGGAACCAGTCCTTATAGGGGGAGTCCCACTTTTTCTCCTGCACGTCCCGGAAGGCCCAGAAGCCCCGGCCCACATGATTGAATACCCCGTCCAGCACCACCCGGATGCCGTGGTCGTGGAGGGTTGTGCACACCTGGGCAAAGTCCTCGTTGGAGCCCAGGCGGGGGTCCAGGCGGCGGTAGTCCCGGGTGTCGTAGCCGTGGCGGTCGCTGTCAAAGATGGGACACAGATATACCGCGTCCGCCCCCAAGGCTTGAATATGCTCCGCCCAGCCGCTGATCTTTTCAATGCGGTTGACCTGTATGCCGTCGTTCTCCCTGGGGGCGCCGCAGAATCCCAACGGATAGATTTGATAAAATACGCTGTGCTCAGCCCACATGGGCGCCACGTCCTTTCTTCTGCTGTGATATCGCGGGCTCAAGAGGCCGCAGGCTCAAGTATACCAGATGGGAGAGAAAAGTGCAAGCTTATCCGGCTTGACAGCCCCGCCGCTGAAGTAAAGCCTGAATTTGCCGCAGCTCCCGGCGCTGGGTGTCCGCGATGGCGCGCAGAAGGGGGGGCAGGGGGGTGGCCACCTCATGGCGCAGGGCGTTCTGGGTCAGGCGCACCGCGCCCAGGTGGTGGGGGACCATCTGACGCAGGAAGACGGCGTTTAGGCAGTTGTTTTCCGGGGAGGCCCCCATGCGGAGGAACATCTGCCGGGAGATGAGCTCCGCCCGGCGCTGGTACAGCCGCAGGTCGGGGTGAGGGTTGAGCAGCTGGGCGCAGACGGGCAGCTGCTCCTCCATGCGCTGGATGTCCTGGGAGCGCTGGGCGGCGATCTGCTGGGCCAGGCGGCGGACGGAACGGTCGTTGGAGACCTCCAGGATGTTCCGGCACATTCGCTCCCCCGCCCGGTGGTGGGGAATGACCTGAACAATAAAATTGTGCGAGATGCTCTGGGTGAGCCGGGCGGTGGTGATGGCCTGGATCATCTCGTCCAGAATTTGATAGTAGCAGTTTAGGTAGTGTTTGGACTCATCGCTGAGCAGATATGTATTTGCCATGGCTGTGCCCTCCTTTTGCCCATTCTATGAGAAAAAACCCATAGAGGTTCAAAATCCCAGATGGCCAAAGGCCATCCGGGATAGGGAGCGGCTTGGTCAGCCCAGGCGGGCGGAGGGCTGCCGCTCAAAGGTGCGGGTCCAGTCGGAGCGCAGCAGGAAGACCAGCAGGACGATGGAGCTCAGGGTCCAGGTGAGGGGATAGGCCCAGGAGATGGTCTGGAACACGGGGAAGAACCGGACCGCCAGGGTGACATATGTCACCCGAACGCAGCACCAAAAGGCCAGCATAGTGACCATGGGGACAAAGGACCTCCCGCAGCCCCGCAGCACGCCGGCGGCGCAGTGGGTAAACGCCAGCAAGCAGAAGAAGGGGGCCACCGTGCGGGCATGGATCATGCCGAAGGAGATGGCCTGGGACTGGTCCACAAACAGGCCCAGAGCGGGGCGGATGAGCAGCAGGAGCAGCAGACCCACCAGCTCGGCCAGCACCACGCCGGACAGGATGCCGAACGCCGCGCCCTTTTTGGCCCGGTCGTACTGCTTGGCGCCCAGATTCTGGCTGATAAAGGTGGGCAGGGCCATGGACATACTCATGATGGGCAGGAACACCAGGCCCTCCAGCCGGGCGTACGCGCCGTGGCCGGACATGGCGTACTCGCCGAAGGCGTTGATATTGCTCTGAATCACCAGGTTGCCCACGCTGATCACAGCGTTTTGGACGCCGGCCGGCAGACCCTGGGCAAGCATCTGGGAGAGGATGCCGGGGGAAAAGCCCAGCCGGCGCAGGTCCAGGCGGGTATCGTCCTTCACCCGGCACATCCGCCTCAGGCACAGCAGGAAGCTGATGCCTTGGGTGAGGACGGTGGCCACTGCGGCCCCCGCCACTCCCCAGTGGAACACGGCCACAAATAACAGGTCCAGGCCCATGTTCAAAATGGAGGAGAGGATGAGGTAGTACAGAGGGTGGAGGCTATCCCCCAAGGACTGCATGATGGCCATGCAGATGTTGTAGAGGATGATGGTGAACACCCCGCCGAAGTAGATGCGGAAATAGGCGAGGGAATAGGGCAGGACGGACTCCGGCGTGTTCATCAGCACCAGCAGCTGAGGCACCAGCAGCAGCCCCACCACGGTGGACAGCACCGAGGCCACAATGCCGAAGGTGAAGCTGGTATGGATGGCTTTGGACACGTTTTCCTCGTCCCCCGCGCCGTAGTAGCGGGAGATGATGACGCCGCCGCCCACGGCGATGCCGTTGAAAAAGCCGATGACTAAAAAGGTGAGGCTTCCCCCGGAGCTGACGGCGGCGAAGGCGCTGTTGTCGGCGAAATTGCCCAGAACCCAGGCATCCGCCAAATTGTAGAGCTGCTGGAGCAGCTGCCCCAAAAACAGGGGAATGGCAAAGGAGACAAGGCACCGGATGATGGGGCCGTGGGTGAGCGGGGCCGAGGATTCGGCCCCGGAGGGCTTGAAAAGCGACATGATGTGGTTCCCCCAATTTTTCTGAGCATATCTAAAGTAACAGTATAGTCCTTCCCGGCGCAAAGTCAAGACAAAATCCGCCTGTCTTCGGGACGGGCTCCGAGGACAGGCGGATGGGTTATTTGACGATTTTGTAATAGGTGCGCGCGGTGAGGAGATACACCACGGCGTACACCGCAAGGAAGGCCAGCAGAGTGCCCACGGTGCACAGCGCGACGGTGGCGATTGTTCGCACGCCGAACAGGGTAAGCATCCGGGCCACCAGGTTAAAGTCGAACAGAATGTGGATGGCGGCCACGGCGATGGGCAGGAAGAACACGAGAAGCACCTGGCTGCGGATGGAGGATTTGACCTCCCGCTGGGTCAGGCCCACCTTGCGCATGATCTCAAAGCGGCCCTGGTCCTCGTAGCCCTCGGACACCTGCTTATAATAGATGATGAGCACGGTGGCCATGAGAAAGATGACCCCCAGAATGATGCCCAGGAACAGGAAGCCCCCCGCCATGGCGTAGCCGTCCACCGACATCTCGGCGCGGCTGTCCACCCGCCAGTATTCCCAGTTGCCGGTGCCGTCGAAGAAGTTCTCGTTTATGGAGGCGTCCGACCAGGCGTCCACCAGGGCCATCTCCTCCTCGTTGGTGCAGTCCAGCTCCACCAGCAGAGTGGTGACAAGGTCGGCGGCGTAGTTGTCCAGCGCGGCGCTTTGGAGGGCCCAGAACTCCTGCACCTGGGCGGAATCAGACAGCACCAGGCACAGAGTTTCGCTCATATCGAAGGTGGTGTCAAAGTGGGTGATCACAGGCAGGGAATCTGTCACGGTAAGGGATTTCGGCGCGCCGATCTCGCTGTTCCCGCTGATCCCCTGGATGGTGAGCTGAGAGCCAAAGCCGGGAGGAAGCTGGCCGCACACCGCCGCCTCCCCCGGTCGGAGCGCTGGAGCGGGGCTGCCCGTGAGGGCGGCGTAGTCTTGGGCGGTGAGGAGGTAGACAGCCCTGCGGTCATTGTTTTCCCCCTGGCCGCCCACCTCCAGGCGGCGGGTATCCGGGTTGGCCAGAGCGTTGAAGTGGAGGAACTCCACCGCGCGCAGGCTGGTGATGGGGACGTTCTGCTCCGCCGCGAATTGCCGGATCAGTTCCTCGGCCTCCTCCCGGTTCAGCGTCTGGCCGTAAGCGGGATCATAGTGGACGGTCATGTTCAGGCTGGCGGGGTATTGGGCGGCGATGATCTCCCCCTGCCCCAGATAGAGGGCCAGGGTGCCGGAGATCATCACCATCACCATGGTGGACAGGATGCAGATATTGGCCAGCCCCACCGCGTTGCGTTTCATGCGGTAGAGCATCCCGGACACGCCGATGAAGTGGCCGGTCTGATAGTAAAAGCCCTTATTTTTCCGCAGCAGCTTCAGCAGGGCGATGCTGCCCGCAGTGAACAGGCAGTAGGTGCCGATGATGACCAGAATCACCGCCAGGAAGTAGAAGGCCATGGCCAGGGCGGGGTCCTTGGTGGTGACGGCGATGAAGTAGCCCGCCCCCAGGCAGGCCGCCCCCACCACCGCCATGAGCCAGCGGGTGCGGGGCTCCTTCTCCCCCACGTTTCCGCCGTGGAGCAGCTCGATGGGGCTGCTCACCCGCACCCGGAGCAGGTTGAGCGCCAGGGCCAGCAGGAGCAGGAACCCGAAAAACACCGCTGTGGACCCCATGGCGGGCAGGGACAGGGAGGAGGAGAAGGGGATGGAGAATTTCAGCAGGGAGACCAGGGCGATGGTGGCCAGCCTATGGAAAAGAACGCCTAAAAGTAACCCGCCGCCGATGCCCAGAAGGGCGGTGTAAAGGCTCTCCCAGCACTGGATCAGGGCGATGTTTCCCTTGCCCATGCCCAGGATGTTGTAAAGGCCCAGCTCCTTTTTCCGCTGTTTCATCAGAAAGCTGTTGATGTACAGCAGCAGCACAGCGGACAGGATGCCCGCCACGAACATCCCGATTTGCATCATGACCATCACATAGGCGAAACCGCGCATAGTGACCACCCCAGGGTCGGCGCACAGGGCGGACATGACGTAAAAGGCGGCGGTGAGCCCCGCCAGCGCCAGCAGGTAGGGTAGGAAGAACCGGCGGTTTTGGCGCATCCCCTGGGCGGCCAGCTTGGGGTAAAGTCCGTTACGCACGCTTCTCACCCCCGTCGGCCAGCTGAGTGAGGGTTTCGGTGATGAGACGGTACATCTGGCCGTCGGTGCGGTTCTCCCGGTAGAGCTGGTGGTAGACCCGGCCGTCCCGGATGAACAGCACCCGGCCCGCCCGGCTGGCCGCGGCGGTGGAATGGGTGACCATGAGCACGGTCTGGCCCGCCCGGTTGATTTGAGTGAACAGGTCCATCAGGCTGTCCGCCGAGCGGGAGTCCAGCGCGCCGGTGGGCTCGTCCGCCAGGATGATTTCCGGCTGGGTGATGAGGGCGCGGGCCACGGCGCAGCGCTGCTTCTGGCCGCCAGATACCTCGTAGGGGTATTTGTCCAGCAGGGATTCAATGGTTAGCGCCTCGGCCAGCGGGGCCAGGCGGCGCACCATGTCCTGATATTTTTTCCCCGCCAGAACCAGGGGGAGGAGAATATTGTCCCGCAGGCTGAAGGTGTCCAGCAGGTTGAAATCTTGGAATACAAAGCCCAGGTTTTCCCGGCGGAAGGCCGCCAAGTCCCGCTCCCGCACGGCCGTGAGCTCCTGCCCGGCCAGCAGCACGGAGCCGGCGGTGGGCCGGTCCAGGGCGGCCAGGATATTCAGCAGGGTGGTTTTGCCGGAGCCGGACTCACCCATGATGGCCACGTATTCGCCCTGCTCTACGGAAAAAGAGACATCGGCCAGGGCCTCCACCTTTTGAGTGCCAAAGCGGGTGGAATAGACTTTTTTCACGTGGCTGACTTCCAGAATTGACATAAGAAAACCTCCAAAATGTGATGACGCCTTGCTGTCCACGACGGCTGAGCGTTTACTGACTGTATTATCCGTGCTGGTACAGACAGTATACATTTTGGAGGTTAAGAAACCAGTGGGGAAAGTGATAAGATTTGTTTAAGAAATGGCTGACCTCAATTATTTGCCCGTTTGGTAATCCGGACGACACGGTATTCCAGCCGGCGGCGCAGGCGGGCGCGGCGGTTCATCAGCCAGCCCACGCACAGCCCCAGCAGAGCCAGCAGCGAGGAGGCCAGCAGGCGCTCGGGCAGGGCCAGCCGACCGCCCACGATCAACCCAAGGAGAAACAGGACCGGGGCGATGAGGTAGGCCAGCTTGGCGATGGGCTCGTTCCAGGGGGTGGCGGGCTTGAGCTCCACCAGGTCGCCTCGCTTGGCGTTTTCATAGTCCTCCGCCACGCACCGGCGCGGGCCAGGGACGCCGTTTTCCAAAAGGGTCACCTCAATATAATTTTCACAGAAAATATGGGTGACCTGGGCCTGCTCGATGTTTTTCATGGCTCGCGTCCTTTCTATCAATAAAAGGCGGGGAGGGGCCGGGCGAGTCCCGAACCCCTCCCCGAGGCAGGCGATACGATTGTTGAGGTACGGTTCCTGCCGGATAGGGAAAGAGGGCTTAGACGAACATGGGGATGAAGTACAGGCCCAGGCAGACGATGACCAGCCAGAACATACAGATGAAGGCCATGAAGCCCCACACATCCTTCAGCTTCATGCCGACCACCGACAGGGCGGGGATGACATACAGCGGCTGGAGCAGGTTGGTGCACTCGTCGCCGTACACGAAGGCGTTCAGGCAGTTGACCAGGTTGGAGCCCTCGATCTGCTTGGCGGCCTCGACGATGAGGGGACCCTGGACGGTGAACTGGCCGCCCTGGGAGGGGACGAACAGGTTGACCAGGCAGGCGGACAGGAAGGACCAAATGGGCAGGGTCTGGGCGTTGGCGATGGACACCATGCCGTTGACCAGCACCGCGCCCAGGCCGTTCTCCACGTACATCATGCCCATGATGGCGCCGTAGAACGGGAACTGGAGCATGACGTCGGTGGCCAGGTGCATACTGTTCTTGTGGGCCTCAATCCACTGGCGGGGCTGGGGGAACAGGAAGCAGTTGATGCCCACGAACATGAAGATGACCAGGTTCATGTTCAGCGCGCCCAGGAAGCCCTTGGTGATGACGGAATAGACAATGTAGATGAAGATGAACGCGCCGGTGATCCACATGAAGGGCATGAAGGTGTTCATATGCTCGGCGGCGGTGGTGGGCTTCTCGGTGATCTTGTAGGAGGCGGGCTCCACATCGGCCTCGGTGGCGATGTCGCCCAGCTCCACCAGCTCATCGGGGCCGGGGCGGGTGAACAGCACCAGCAGGATAAACACCACGGCCAGGATGGAGAACAGGATGATGTTCATGGGGTTGTAGCAGGTGTCGGCCACGCTCATGGTCTGGCCCACGATCTGGGCATAGGAGCTGCCCTCGGTGGCCAGGTTGGAGTACAGGGTGGCGGAGGGGCCAAGGCACTGGCCCAGGATCATGCAGGAATAGCCGCCGGCCACCATCATGGGGAAGTGGAGGCCCTTGATGCGCTTAGCCAGATGCATGGCCAGGATGGGGGTGACGATGGTGCAGAACGCCCAGTTGAGCATAGAGGTGACATAGCCGAACACCATCAGCACCACCAGGGCGGCGGTGCGGCTGTTCACCAGCTTGGCCAGGGCGCTGAGCAGCTTGGCGACCTGGGGGCTGCGGGCGCAGGTGGCGCACACGATGACCATCAGGCCCATCTGGAAGGCCAGGGTGAACTGGCTGCTCAGGCCGTCCCACCAGGCGATGAGAAGCTCCAGGGGGCCCTTGCCGCAGAACAGGGAGAACACAAAGACCACCAGCATCAGGATGACACAGAATACGAAGGACTCGGGGATGATTTTCTCAGCGGCGAAGTTAAACTTCTTGCTGACGCGCCACAGGACGGTGCCCTGGGACTTGGACGCGGACTTGCTTGACATGACTTTCGCTTCCTCTCTTTTAGCTTTATTTCAAATGGCCCCGCGTTGCGGCGTGGGGCCCGGGGGCCAGCCCCCGGAAGGGCGCGAAAATGCGCCCTTTATTTGACTTACTTGCCGTACAGCATCCGGATCAGGTACTCGTTCAGGTCGGCGTTCTCCTTCGCGATCTGCTCCGGAGTCCACTTCATGAAGCCCTCGCCGGATTTGAAGCCCAGCTTGCCCTCGTCCAGCATCTGCTTGAGCAGTGGGGAGGGTTCGTGGGAGTCCTCCAGGTCCTTGAGGATGTAATCGTGGATGTTGTAGGTCAGCTGCGTGCCCACCATATCGGAATTGGTGATGGGGCCCAGCTGGGGCAGGCGCAGGCCAAAGGCGTACCGCACGGCCTTGTCCACGGTGGCGGCGTCGGCAATGCCCCGCTCCACGATGGAGATGGCCTCGCGCCAGAGGGCGTGCTGCATCCGGTTGGCGATGAAGCCGGGCACATCCTTCTTGCACAGCACCGGCTCCTTGCCCACGCTGGACAGCACATCCATGACGGTCTGGGCCACGGCGTCGTCGGTGGCGTCGGATTTGACCACTTCCACCAAGGGGATCAGGTGGCCGGGGTTCCAGAAGTGGGTGCCCACGAAGCGCTCACGGCGCGTCAGGTCGCGGCTGATCTCGGAGGGGCTCATCACGGAGGAGTTGGTGCAGAAGATGGTGTCGGGGCGGCAGCGCGCCTCCAGCTTGGCAAAGGTCTCGCGCTTGATGTTCATGTCCTCAAACACGGCCTCAATCACCAGGTCGGCGCTGGACACCAGCTCGCTGTCCATATCGGTGGTGAAGGCGATGCGGCTCAGCCGGTCCTCCACGTCGGCGTCGGTCATCACGCCGTGATCCACCAGCTGGCGGGTGTTGGTGCGGATGCCGGCGTACACGTCGGTCTGATACAGGTCGTACACGGCGATGCGGTACTCAGGGTTGGAGGCGAACACAAAGGCAATATTTTTGCCCATCATGCCGCCGCCGCAGATGAGGATATTTTTGATTTCCATGTGAGAAAACGCTCCTTTCAATCAGCGGTATCTTCGTAGTCGTTGGCGTCGGCGGGGTAGGTCCCGCCGCTCTCGCCCACCAGTTCCCCTTCGGTCTGGCACGCGGGACAACGGCCAAACGCGGGGTCGGTGATGGTGTCCGCGCCGGACTTGAATTTCTTGCCGCAGGCGGGGCAGCGGTAGAACATCCAGTAGACGCCCCAGCTCATTTCTTCAGACCCAGAATCTCCCGGGCCTCGTCGGGGGTGGCGATCTCCCGGCCGAACTCGCGGCTCACCCGGACGGCGCGCTCCACGAACTGAGCGTTGCAGTCGGCCAGCACGCCCTTGGAGTACATCACGTTGTCCTCCATGCCCACGCGGATGTGGCCGCCCATGGCGATGGCGGCGTACATGATCTCCATGGCGGAGTGGCCCACGCCGAAGCAGCTCCAGGTGGAGCCGGGGCACAGCTGGTCCATGGTCTCCTTCATGAACACCAGGTTCTTCACGCTGCCGGGGATGCCGTTGGCGCAGCCCATGCAGAACTGGAAGTGCAGCGGGGCCTTGAGCACGCCCTTCTTCAAATAGTAGGCGGCGTTGGCGATCATGCCGGGGTCAAAGGCCTCGATCTCGGGCTTCACGCCCCACTCCTGCATATTGGCGCCCAGCTGCTCCAGGAACTTGGGGGAGTTAATGAATAGGCCGCTGTGCAGCCAGTTCATAGAGCCGCAGTCGTAGGAGGCCATTTCGGGGTGCAGCTCCTTGACGTGAATCTGGCGGGTCTCGTCGGTGGCGTTCAGGTCACCGGAGGTGGTCATGTTGATGATGATATCGCAGTCGGGGTGGTTCTTGTGCAGCAGGTCCACTGTCTCCCGGAATTTGTTGATGTCCATGGTGCCGTTGCCGTTGTCGTCCCGCATATGCAGGTGGGCCATGGCGGCGCCCGCCTTCCAGCAGGCGTAGACGTCCTCGGAAATCTCAGCGGGGGTCATGGGGACGTTGGGGTTGTTCTCCTTTTTGGGCCACGCGCCGGTGGTGGCCACGGTGATGATGGTTTTGGTCATGATAATGCACCTCGTCCTTTCTCCTGTTTTGGGCAAACTGCCCGGGTAATTTTGATATATCGCAATGCGCGTGCCAACATGGGGGGAGCGGAGAAAAAACCCGGAACCCGTTGTGGGACAAGGAAAAGTTCCTGTTGGGCGAAAAAAGAAACAGACCGGTCCAAAGTTGTGGCGGTGAAAAAATTCACCGCTCTGGCTTTGGACCGGTCCGCACGATTTATAGGTAAATTCAGGAAAACTACAAAAAACACCTGAAAATCTGGGGTAGCTGAGCTGGGAAGATAGATAATTGGAGGGCGGTGAATAGATTCACCTATATGGTGAATCTATTCACCGCCCGCGGACTCCGCCAGTCCATACTGCCGAAATTTTTTCACCAGAGTGGAGTGGTCCACGCCCAGGGCTTTGGCGGCCCGGCGGATGGAGCCCTCCCGCTCTACGGCGTGGAGGACGAGCTCCTGTTCGTAGGCGGCCACCTGCTGCTTCAGGGTGCCGGGGGCGCTGGCGGCGGCAAAGTGTCCGTTGGCACTGAGGGCGGCCTGGATGTGCCCCCGGGTGATGGCGGCGCCGGAGGCATTGGTGACCACGATGCGTTCGACCAGGTTTTCCAGCTCCCGGATGTTCCCCGGCCAGGGGTATTCCGTGAGCAGATGCAGGCCGTCGGGAGAGATGCGCATATCCCGGCCGTACTTTTTGCAAAAGCTCCGGCAGAACTGTTCGGCCAGCACGGGGATGTCCGCCCGGCGCTCCCGCAGGGGCTTGAGCTCGATGGGCACCACGTTGAGCCGGTAGTAGAGGTCCTCTCGGAAGCGGCCCTGGCGGGACTCCTCCCGGAGGTCCTTGTTGGTGGCGGCCACCACCCGCAGGTCCAGCTTTACCGGCCGGCTCCCCCCTACCCGGATCAGCTCCCGCTGCTGAAGCACCCGCAGCAGCTTGGTCTGGAGAGGCAGGGGCATATCGCCGATCTCGTCCAGCAGGATCACGCCGGTGTCGGCCAGCTCGAACATACCCGCCTTGCCCGAACGCCTTGCTCCGGTAAAGGCCCCTTCCTCATAGCCGAACAGCTCCGATTCCAGCAGCTCGGCGGGGATGGCCGCGCAGTTGACCTTGATAAATGGCTTGTCCCGGCGGGGGCTGTTTTGATAGAGTTCGTTGGCGATGAGCTCCTTGCCGGTGCCCGATTCCCCGGTGATGAGCACCGTCACGTCGGTTTGGGCCACCGTATGCACCAGCTCCATCACCGATTCCATGGCCTCGCTGCGGTAGATCAGCTGCTTGCCGCCGGCCTGCTGGCGGCGGAGAAAGGCCAGTTCCTGTCCGTACTTGTTGCGCTCCTCGGTCATGGCGCTGAGCTGCTGCTCCAGCCGCTTGAGTTCGGGGAAATCCCGGGTGTTGGTCACCACCAGCTTGATGGAGCCGTCTGGGTTGAACACGGGGGTGCCGGTGACAAGCACCTCCTTGTCCAGCGCCAGAATAGTGGCCACAGAGTTGACCCGCTGCCTGGTTTTCAGCACCTGCTCGGTGACGGAGCCCTGATACAGCAGCCCTTCAATCTCAGACACCCGGCGGCCCAGCACCTGCTCGGGCCGGATGCCGGTGGTGCGGGTGTAGGCGTCGTTGATAAAGAGGATGCGGCCCTCTCCATCAGTGATATGGATGCCGTCATAGAGGTTTTGGCAGACCTGGTGAAAGTCCAAATTCCGGTACAGGTCGATGCCGAAGGCTTCTTCCATGGTGCGCCCTCCTTTACCAGCGGATGGATTTGATCCAGGGCTGATTCATCAGCGGAGCCAGCACCCCGCCCAGCTCCTGGACGGGACAGGAGAGGCGCTCCAGCTGAAGCTCTACGGTCAACAGCTCGCCCTCCCGTTCGTACCGGACGGCCCGGGGAGTCAGATTCAGTTGGGTCAGCTCCGCCCGGAGCCGGTCCAGCGCGCCGGGCTGGTCGTCCATTTGAACCAGGATGACGGCGGCCACATGGCCGAGCATGGCGTGGTCCCGGTGCAGCGCGGCCTGGATGCCCACGATAAAAACCACGGCGAACACGCTGATGAGGTACATACCCGCCCCCACGGCCATGCCGACTCCCACGGTGGCCCACAGCCCGGCGGCGGTGGTCAAGCCGGTGACGCCCTGGCTGCGGGAGAAAATAGTGCCCGCGCCCAGAAATCCGATGGCGGTGACGATGCCGGCGGCGATGCGGCTGGGGTCCAGCCCTACGGAGTCGTAGGCCAGCATATCCAAAAAGCCGTATTTGGACACCAGCATCATCATGCACGAGGCAAAAGAGACAATGAGATGAGTGCGAAGCCCCGCCCCCTTTAGGCGCAGCTCCCGCTCCAGGCCGACGATGCCGCCGAACAGGGCGGACAGGGCGAGGCGGGCGATACATTCGATGGCAGTTGGGTTGGGCATGGCGGAGTCCTCCTTTTTGAACTGGCAGCGTTTTTACAACATCTTACCGTAAAGGCGGGGAGAAGTCAACCGAAGGGGCGCGGAGCCGTCGAAACAGAGAAAAAAGGCCGGTTTAAAGGCGCAATTTTTCCCCTGCGTTCGCGCCAAGGTTTCAGGCCGGGCGGTGCGGTTTTTTGGTGATATTATGCCTTGCGGTTTGAGGGGTGGGATGGTATATTACGCTTCGTGAAAAAATGCGCGAAGAAAGTAAAAATGCAAAGAAAACCGAGGTGCCGCTATGCAAATTCTGATTCAGCTGTCCTTTTCCCTGGTGGGGGGGCTGCTCATGTCCCGTCTGGCCAAAAAGCTAAACCTGCCTGCCGTCACGGCCTATTTGGTGGCCGGTCTGCTGCTGGGGCCCTACTGCCTGGGCGCGCTCCAGCTGGCCCCCCTGGGCTTTTCCACCGCCGAGGCGGTGGCCAACCCGGATATCATATCCCAGGTGGCCCTGGGCTTCATCGCCTTTACCATCGGCAACGAGTTCCGCCTGGAGCAGCTTCGGAGCATGGGCCGGCAGGCCATCACCGTTGGCGTATTGCAGGCGGTGGCCACCACCGCTCTGGTGGACGCGGCCTTGATCCTGCTGCATTTCATCAACCCCGCGCTGATCTCCGTCTCCTCCGCCATCACGCTGGGCGCCATCGCCGCCGCCACCGCCCCCGCCGCCACCCTGATGGTGGTGCGGCAGTATAAGGCGGACGGCCCGCTGACCAAGCTGCTGCTGCTGGTGGTGGCCATTGACGACGCGGTGGGCCTGGTGCTGTTTTCCGCCTCCTTCGGCGTGGCAGCCGCGCTGGAGAGCGGAAGTATCAGCGTGCTCACCGTTTTGGTGGAGCCGGTGGTGGAGATTGTGCTGTCCCTGGGGCTGGGGGCCCTGGCGGGCTGGATGCTGTTTTGGGTGGAGAAGTTCTTCCACTCCCGGAGCAAGCGCCTGTCCATCTCCATCGGCTTTGTGCTGTTGACAGTGGGGCTGTCCATGGTGGAATTTGAGGTGGGCGGCGTCCACTGCGGGTTCAGCCTGCTGCTGGTGTGCATGATGACGGGCACCATTTTCTGCAATATCTGCGACTTCTCCGAGGAGCTGATGGGTCGTGTGGACGGCTGGACGGCGCCGCTGTTTGTGCTGTTCTTCGTGCTCAGCGGAGCGGAGCTGAACTTGAAGGTGCTGTCCAACCCCGTGGTGTTGCTCATCGGCGCGGTGTATATCGTATTTCGCTCTCTGGGGAAGTGCCTGGGGGCCTATGGAAGCTGCGCCATGACCGGATGCAGTGAGAGCATCACCAAGCACCTGGGCGTCACCCTGCTGCCCCAGGCGGGTGTGGCGCTGGGGATGGCCCTCACCGCCCAGCGGCTGGCTGAGGGCAGTGTGGTGCGCAACGTGGTGCTATTCTCCGTGCTGGTGTACGAACTGGTGGGGCCGGCGCTGACCAAGCGCGCCCTCATCGCCGCGGGCGAGATCAAGACGGAGGGCAAGACCAATGCCCGGAAGAAAAACGCTCCGCCCAAGCCGGTGCGTCTGAGTGAGTGAGCGCCCAAAACTGAGGTATTGCTGCGCCCGCTTTCCCAATCAAGGAAGGCGGGCGCTTTGCGCGGCTATTTTGCTTCGCCAAAGACCCATGCTTCCTCCAGCCAGCCCAGCAGCTCCCCGTCCAGCAGCTCCCGGTCTGTTACGGAGATATGATGGGTCCAGCGGTTGGGGTAGGGCTGGACGGCGGCGACGCGGGGGGAGTTCACCCTGCGCCCCAGGCCGAAGGAGACCACCAGGCCGGGGTCCCGCTTGCGCCGGGGCAGGGAGACCATGGCGAATAACCGCCTGCCATAAAAACTGATCTGAGTTTTCTGGACCTTTACGGATGCGTGGGGAAAGGCCGAGTCCAGCTGCTGAAACAGCGTTTCGTAGAGAATGAGGGCGTCTGGGTTGCCGTGAAAAAAGAATAGGATGTCATTTTTGTAGTGTTCTGGCAGCTTCATGGGGAAGCCTCCTTTCTCTCCCAGTATACCACGCAGGCGGTCGGATGGAAATATGGCTCCTTTCGACAAAACAGACCCATTTTTTACCGTTGAGCGGAAAAATTTCTTCTGTGCTTCAACCTTTGATTGATTCCTGGCCGGGATTATGGTAAAATAACAAGAACTGGAGGGATTGGCTGTGGAGAGCAGAGGATATGAGAATATTTTAAGCACCGGGGATATATATCGAAAGATTCTGCGGGTGGATTTGGAGCGGGATCGCTGCGAGGTGCTGAAAACCGACCCGGACAGCTGGCGGCCTGGTGAGGATGCGTTAAGCGTCCAGCTGGAGCGGTTTGCCATGGGCGGAGCGATCCACGGGGAGGACACCGAGCGGTTTGTGGCATTTACCCGGCTGGAGCAGCTGCGCAAGTTCGTCCGGGCGGGAGAGGAGGGCACCAACCTGCTCTACCGCCGGCGAATGGGGGACGATTACCGCTGGAATCTGATGGAGGTCATTCCAGGCCGGGCCGGCGGAGAGGAGTTTGTGATTTTGTGCGTCAAGGACGTGCACTCCGCCATGAAAGAGAGCATAGAGGGCGAGGGGGACGGCAGGCGGGAGCTGATCCGCAGCCTGGAGGACCGGGCGTATATCATCAACAGCCTGAGCCACCTGTTTTTCTCTACTTATTATTTGGATTTGGAGCAGGATACCTTCCGCGCCGTCACCGAGCTGCACCGGGTGGGGGATGTGCTGGGCAATGAGGTGAACTGCTCCGCGGCGCTTCAGGTCTATGCCAACCATTTCGTCCACCCGGAGGACCGGAAGGAGTATCTGGACACCATGAACGTCCAAAATCTGCGCCAAAAGCTGCGGTGGTGGCAGCCGTACGTGGCGGTGGAATACCGCAGGCTGACCGATGAGCCGGGAAGCGGCGAGGGGGCGTGGAGCTGGGTTCGGGCCACCGCCGTGCTGGCCCGGACGGCAGGGGACGAAGCGCCGAAGACTGCGGTGTATGTGGCCCAGGATATCAGCAGCGGCACGCGCAGGCCGGGGGCAAATCAATAGGGAGGAGACCCATGGATAAAATATTGGTGATTGACGACAGCCCGGTGCAGAGCGAGTTTCTGTGCTCCATTTTAAAGGGCGATTATGAGCTGACCACCTGCCAAAATGCGGAGGACGGCCTCCGGGAAGCGAAGGAGGGAAACTACTCCCTGATTCTGTTGGACGTGGTGATGCCGGGGGTGGACGGCTTTATGATGATGCAGGAGCTGAAGGCCACGGAGCTGACCCGTCACATCCCTGTGATTCTGCTTACCAGTCTGGCTGACGTACAGTACGAGGAGCGGGGACTGCTGCTGGGAGCGGTGGACTATGTGACCAAGCCCTTCAGCCCGGTAATTATCAAGGCCCGGGTGAACACCCACATCCAGCTGCACCACTATCAAATGCAATTTAAAAAGCAGGCCATGGTGGATGAGCTCACCGGCGTGGCCAACCGGCGGCGGTATGAGGAGGAGTGCCTCGCCCGTTGGCGGGAGGCGGTGCGCTTTGAGCTGCCGTTCTCCATCTGTATGTTTGACATTGACAAGTTCAAGGTGTATAACGACACATTTGGACACCCCGCGGGGGATCAGGTGATTTCGGCGGTGGCCAAAACGGCCTCCTCCTTCTTCCACCGCTCCACCGATCTGTTTGCCCGGTATGGCGGAGAGGAGTTTGTGTCCATCTTTGTGGGCAGCGACGCTCAGCCCGCGTTTGAGTTTATGAAAACCGTTCGACAGGCGGTGGAGGATTTGCACATTCCCCACAAATCGCCGGTGAGCCCGTGGGTCACTGTGAGCATGGGCGGCGTGACGCTGTGTCCCAGCGCCCAGGACCATTACAGCACCTATCTGAAGCTGGCGGACACCATGCTGTACGACGCTAAGCGCCTGGGCCGGAATATGGTGGTGTGGTCCAATGAGGGCCGAGAGCAGTGGCGGGAGCGGTGAAAAAGAAAACAGCAGCGCGGCGGGCTCTTATAGCGAAGCCCGCCGCGTTTTTTGTCAGGACAGCGCTTTGTCCAGCTCGGCGCTGTAGTGGTCAAACATCTCGTCCGCGCCGGAAGCGCCCAGCTGAATGCTGGAGATGGTGCCGTCCGGGGCGATGATGAGGGTGTAGGGGATGCCGTCGCTGGGGTAGAGGGAGGAGATCTCCCCCTCAAGGTCCAAGGCCACGGGGAAGGTGTAGCCGTTGCGCTCCAAAAAGTCGGTGACGGTTTTCTCATTCTCCCCGCAGTTGACGGCCAGCAGGGAGATTTTGTCCCCATAGGTTTCAATCAGCCGGGTAAAGGCGGGCAGCTCGCCCACGCAGGGGCCGCACCAGGTGGCCCAGAAGTTGATGAGAACCGCCTTATCCTTCTGCTCCGACAGCTGGAAGGAGGTCCCATCCAGCAGGTCGGCGGTGAAGTCCGGGGCGGGGGCGCCTACGGCGATGACGCCGGGGGCGAAGCTCTCCTCCGGCGCGTCGGAGCCGTTCTGCGAAGGGACGGTCGGAGCGCCGCAGGCTGCCAGGGTGAGCGCCAAAAGGGCGCACAGCGCCGTCAGCGCGAGGGTTTTTCCTGTTCTGCTTGAATACATGGTTTTTGTTCCTTTCCAAAATAGATTGCCTTGGCATGGCAGACCTGGGCGCACTGCCCGCAGTGGATGCACTCGTGGTCGCCCACCCGCTTGATATCCATCTGGCACACGCGCACGCACGCGCCGCAGTGGTCGCACAGGTCCTTGTCCACCCGGACGGCCAGCAGGGCCAGGCGGCTGAACAGGGAGTAGATGGCCCCCAGGGGGCACAAAAAGCGGCAGAATGCCCGGTACATGAAGACGCACAGCGCCAGAATGGCCACGCACAGCAGGGCCTTCCAGCTGAACAGCACTCCGGCCAGGGCCCGGTACTCCGGGCGCAGGGCCAGCAAGGGGAAGCCGCCCTCCAACGTCCCGGCGGGGCAGATGTACTTGCAGAAGGCGGGCACCGGCAGGCCCTGGGCGAAAGCGTACCAAATGGGCAGCGCCACCACAAACAGGGCCAAGACGACGTATTTCAGCCAGCTCAGCCGGCGAGTCCACTGGCCTTTTTTAATTTTTGGGGTGGGAATTTTGTGCAGCAGCTCCTGAATCAGCCCGAAGGGGCACAGAAACCCGCACACCACCCGGCCCAGGACAATGCCCGTGAGCAAAAAAAATCCGGCGATGTACAGCGGCAGCTTGTGGGGCAGATTGCTCAGGGCGTTCTGTAGAGCGCCCAGGGGGCAGGACCCCACCGCGCCGGGGCAGGAGTAGCAGTTGAGGCCGGGGACGCACACCCCTTTGGACGGGCCTTTGTAGATGGACCCGGAGGCGAAGCCGGGCAGGTTGGCGTTATACAGCAGGGCGCTGACCAACTGGATGCACTTGCGCCGAAATTCCAATCGGTTTCGTTTTCTATCCAATGCCAACACACTCCAGACAGATGCGTACCGCCTTGGCCAAGGTATCTTGATATCCGCCCTGGGCAATGCCCAGCGCCAGGGCGATAACGCCCGCGCCCGCGATGAGCAGACGGGCAGCCGTCGGCCCGTGGCGGCGGGAAAAGGCTTTGCTGCGGCCGCTTGATGTGTTATTCACGAAATGATGCCTCCCTATATGCTTCGGTGATCGGGGATATTGTAACCGATTTGAGGGAAAAAGACAAGCCCCGAAATTGGGGGCAAAAGGGCCCGCGGAGTTGTCCGCGGGCCCTCGGCGTTTTATGAGTGCTTGGGAGTGTCAGCGTTCGACGAATAACACACGCATTGGCCCGGCTATCTTGACAACTTTTCTCCCCAGGCAACACTCCCGCCACGCCCTCATTTCTTCCCCTCCGGGGCAAAACAGTCAATTCAGCAGTTTTACCCTGTTACTTCTCAAAAATTGCACCTATTTGCTTAAAAAAGCCGATATTTCCAGCCGCCCCGCGCCGATTTTGTGAGGGATTTTCATGGGGATAGCATGGGGAGTGCAAAACAGGAGGAGGGGAGGGGTGAGAGGGAGAAATTGCTTGGGAAAACCCTGCTTTTTTGGATTTTTTCGTACAAGTTTTAACTATTCCGATACCCCCGAAGGAGAGAGAATGAGGGGATGGCGGGGGCTTTGCCCGGGGGTGCGCACAAAAAAAGAGCCCAGGAACGAATTCCTGAGCCCCTTTTTCGGGGTGTTATTTGAGTGAAAACATGTTCAAGATTGGAATGACGAGAACATATCAGCTCGATGGAATTCGTATAGCGTCATTATAGCACCGTGACGCAAAATGCGCAAGAGAAAATCAGGAAAACAGAACAATTTACAGTGAATTCATATGTTTTAAATGTCCCTTGAGACATTATAGGAAATATTTTGGAATGTTGGGGACGGATGCTGTGCATCCGTCCCCTTTTGTTTGAAAGGAGATGTTGAAGAAAAACGCTGAGCGAAGGCTGCGTGAAAATCAGCTCATGTCTTCCTTGCCCTGAGGAGAATCCGTTATGTCCTCCTGTGCGTCATGTGTGCCCTCAAGGGAGATGGGCTGAGCGTCATCTTCTCGCTCGGCCTCATCAGCGGGGGGCGCACCACACATTTTTTGAATGCTATGGCGCTCTTGCATTTCAGCGGATGCGAGTTTGAGGGCAGGCACCTTGCTGGCACGCATACCTTTGCAGATGTCGCTCAGGCTGACCGCTCCCTTCAAATCCCAGTAGGTCTTGGCGGCAGCGGCCTCGCGGATGCCATCGGCCTCCAGGTTCTCCTGTTCGGCCTCCTCCGGAACGGAATCGAAAATTACCTCCATCAGAGGGATTCCAAAAAACTGGCTCAATGCGGCCATCGGCTGCATCAACTGCTGGGCCAGTTCCATACAGATACGCCGGTTCTCGACCAGCAGTTCCGGGATGTCTTTTACGGGCCTCAGGGCTTCCGGAATGGCGAGCCGTTTCACCGCATGGTAGGTGGCGGTGTCTCGGGTATCCTGGGTATCCTGGCTATTGCTATTTTCCTCGTTCATTGTTGAGCCTCCTAATATGTAAATTTCCTTGTGTGTCAGCCTGTTAAATGGGCTGCTTATTATATCCAAAAACAAAGAAAAATATTACGAAATAGTCAATATACTAATGTGTTTTGCATATTTATATATTACAAATGTTCTAAAATCACTTTTTGCGTGGACATAAAAAATACCCGCCCAGTCAGTTGGCTGGGCAGGTGCTCTTTTTTATCAAATGTTATCAATCAAGCAGTCCAAAATGACTTCAATTTTATCCTGTTTTGCCGCCGGAAGTGAGGCGAGTTTGTCAGCTAAATGGGTCCACCGAAGCGTGCTGTCTGCTTGGATGTATTGGGCCAGGATAGAATCGGCGGTGGTGTTGAGCGCGTTGCAGAGTGTTATGACCGTGTCCAGGGCAGGGAAAAGTGACCCGCATTCAATGCGGCTGATTGTGTTGGCAGTGCAGCCAACCAATTCCGCCAACTGCTCCTGGGTTAGTTTTCGCTGCTTTCGAATGCGTTGGAGGTTGCGGCCACCAGCCTTGAAATCCATAAACCGACCGCCTTTCTCATTACATATACCTATTATGCCAATCTTTGCGCATCTAATCCATTTCCTAATGGACATATATATTCGTGACGTGTATACTTATAGTAGCTATATGGGGAGGCGGATTCATGGTCGATTTAAAATCGAAAAGCTGCTGCTTTACTGGGCATAGAAAGCTCCCGGACGGCCAGGAGGCGGAAATCATGGCAAAGACCGAGGCTGAAATAAGGATATTCCTGAGCGGCGGAATAAACCGATTCCTTTTGGGCGGGGCCATCGGCTATGACACAGAGGTTGCGAAGCTCCTTTTTCGCCTAAAAAATGAGTGCTGCGGCATTAAGGTGGTGCTGATATATCCCTTTGACGGCTACACAGACCGATGGAACGATGCCCAGAAAGCCGAATACGCGAAATTATTGCCCCAATATGACAAGGTCATAAAGGCGTCGGAGCGAAGCGGCCGGGAAGCCTATCTGCTGCGAAACAGAATGCTGGTGGACAATTCAGCGTGGTGCATCGCATACTGCCAAAAGCAGCGGTCCGGGACGGCCTACACTGTCCGATATGCGAAAGCCCAGGGAATGGCAGTGACAAATACAGCGCCTGGGATGGAGGAGGATACGCTTCTCCCCTGACAGGTGACGGTGTGGCAATTTGTCCCTTGAGACATTGCCCCCAAAGGTGGTTTATCATTTTCCGATGCCAAACGGCCAGCGAAGCTGGTCCTTGAGGGCAAAGCGTAAATGCCATCGGCATACTGGTTTTAGTTGGAAGCCTGCCTTGACCGATACCAGCGCATTGCGCTGCCTGGGGGCCTGTCATAATAAAAGCAGCAGCGCCTGAGCTTTTCAGCGGGGCCATCAAAGGCCCCCGCTGGAAGGGCTCAAGGCGCGAATAGAAGTAGAAAGTTAGTAAATATCTTAAAAATATAGTCGTTATTTGTTCTCTCTTAAAGAGAACAAATAACTATGATAACTAATACTACTTGCGCCGCTTTTTGAATTTTGACTATTTCAAAGCGAAAAAATGCAAAATTTTCAAGAAATTCATAGAATTCTGAAACACTTTTCTACCGAAAACGTGAATTACAATAATAATTACCGCACAATATACGGTAATTCCAACCGCAACACCTGTGCAGGGAAGGGTTTCGCCCCGTTGGACGGAAGCGGTCGTCCAACACCTCTGCAATCGCGCCAGGAGGGGCCTAATACGGCGATTACGCAGCCGGGTGAGTGTTTATACTACCATTGCGATATAGCCGCCTCAGAGGGCCTGTAACGGCATCCTGAGGCGGCGCAGAAAATACGGCACATAGCAGGCGTGCTTGTTCTCGAAGCGGACGGTTGCCTTCGGTGGGTCAGCGTGCCATAAGGAGCCACTTTTAGCCAACCGCTTCTTTTAAATCCGCGATTTGCGGCCGTTGGAAAGATGAAAAAAACTTGGAAATATTTTCCCAAAAACTGTTGACAAATGCTTCCAAGTGGTGTAAACTGATAATGTAGTCCAGTGGGGCGTTCCCAATGGATGAAAGGGTGTCTTCAAAGGATTGTATCTTTGGAGGCATTTTTTGTTTTCAGCATCAGGCTGGCTCTGTATTCGGGGGAGCCACTAATTTAACAGGACGACCGCGTTTGCGGGGTATTTTAAAGGCTGTAGCTTTTTTGGCGTACTCGTTTGAGGACAAGTGCGCTGAATATTGCTATGGCCTTTTTCTTTTCACCACCCGAAGCAAAAAAAGAGAGGACTGTTAAATTAGATGACAAAAGAAGTAAACTCCTCAAGCCTGCTCAGGCGGGTTGCCAGGGCGCGCGGGTTCGCCCTGGACGAGCTGGCGCGTCGGGCGCTGATTCCGCATACCACGTTCTTCCGCCGCCTGGGCCGCCCGTCCACGTTCACCATCGGAAACTTGAGAGACATCTTCGATGCGATGGCTTTGGACGCAGACGAGTCGCTTAGCATTACAGCAGAACTGATTTGGGGAGGAGATGATGGCAATGTCTGAAACCATGAAGCCAAGCATCCAGGCAGCTCTTGCCCAGGTTCAGAGCGTGATGCAGGTGCCTAAAAATTCGTACAATGCGTTTGGAAAATACCCCTATCGGACGGCAGAAGCTATTTTACGCTCGGCGAAGTTGCCTTGCAAAGAGCATGGCATCATTCTAACGCTTTCCGAAGAAGTTCAAAACATCGGAGAACGCTACTACATTCTCTCCACTGCTACGGCTACGCTTATTGCAGACCCGACCCAGCAGATGTCATCAACGACTCCTATTCGGGAAGTAGAGCAGCGCGCTGGCACAGACGCTGCCCAGCTCACTGGCGGGGCTGTGAGTTATGCGAGAAAGTATGCGCTCTGTGGTCTGCTTGCCATAGACGATGGACAGGCAGACCCAGATGTAACTAACAGGCATATCAAAGATGCGGCACCGGCGGCGGAGCAAACGCCGCATGGAGCGAAAATCTGCACCGAATGCGGCAAGCCAATCACTGATATGCGGGAGGGCAATTGGTCCCGTCCGGCCGACTGGGTCGCCGCAAAGTCCACTTCAGTCTATGGTAAAGCCTTATGCGGAAGCTGCTTGAAGGCACACAGACAGGCCGAGAAGGCGCAGGAGAAGTAGAGGCGTCTTTCGGGACAGTATGTTAGCGCCTGGGCAGCCCTTTCTGGGGATGCCCAGGCGGTGCCTCCTCGCACTGGTTGTGCTTGCGGATGATAGTGTCACAGGAGCGGAAGAACCTTCTGCAGTGGCCTGCATTTTGAGCCACAACACTTGTATTGATGATGCGCAAATAAAAAAATTACGACTTTTTTCGAGGACCTTTTGATATTTTGAGAGAATTTATCAGATAATGTGACATAAACATTTTTTGCCGACGTATTTCGACCGCTTTCCGCTTTCCGCAGACTGGCAGAAAGGGGGGGGGCGGAGGTCAAAAAAGTTTTAAATCCATAGCGAAAAAGATGATTTTTTTAACAATGTAAAGGAGAAATAAACCATGACCAGTCAAAAAATCCATGCAAGCATCCCCGTCTTCCAAACCATTAGGTTTGTCTGCCAACACCAGCGCGATGTGAAAAGAGGGATAGTATGAGCCGACAGAAAACCGTCACCACCGAATATCTGGAATCAATGTCCGGACTGACACTGGAGGAACAGGCTGTACTGTTTACACTCATTGCTCAGAGCGATGATGAGGGCAGGGGCCGTGCGAATCCGGAAATTATTTGGGAGAATAGTCCCCAACTGGCAGCAAACATGACCGTATGCGATATTGCCGCCGCCCAGGAATCGTTTTTGGAGGGGAACTGGAAGCCTTATGTGGAATACCATGTTGGCGGCATAGCGTATTACGCCCTGGCCGACTACAAGCAATTCTGCACCAGGAATCATCCGGCCCCCTCGAAGCTCCCTGCTCCTCCGGCTGAGCTGTTGCCGGTGCTGCCCCAGCCTGTTCCGTCTCGGGGCCGACCGCCAAAAGACGAATCGGCCAAGGGTGCGGCAAAATCCCGCGCCAAACGCAAGGCAGCACCCGCTCCGAAGGAGAAATGGACTGCCCCAAAGCATCCGGAATCCACATATCAAGAGTTCCGGTCCATTTTCAATGAGGTGCTGGGGTCGCACGTAGGAAAGGCCAACGATATCACTCCCAATGCCTACAGGAACATCGACTTGTCCATCCGTGCCGGATACTCAGCGCAGGATTTTCGCCGGGCCTGCGAGATTGGGGCTAAATCTGATTGGTACTGCAACCGACAACCGGGAAAACGCAACGCCAGTAACCTTGAAATCACTTGCGCCCCGGCAACCATCAAAGGTTTGCTCAGCGGCCGCTTTGGCGGAATGTGAGCATCCATAAAAAACAAAGGAGAAATCAATTATGTCAGAAGAAAAAAACGAAAAGCTCACCTCATATGAGGCTCCAAAGAGCCCCCGACACGATTCCGCCGTCATTACCAATAGCGAGGATGATGCGAAAGCGCTGCACATGGACGCCGTCTACGTGAGTGCCCCGGAAGCCATTGACACCCACTACGCATACTTCAAAGAGTATACGGAAGTGTTGGTGGCCATTCCAGACCCCGATACCGCATCCCAAACAGCAATTTGTCTGCGGGCCCTTGATAAGCACCTGCCTATCGCCATTGTGAAAAAGGATGCTTGGAAGGGGGCTGCCTCGGTTCAAGATTTCATGAAGAGCCAAAACCTGAGCCCAACGAAAGCGGTTGAGGCGTTGGGCGAAGATGCCGAGTACATCCCTGACGGGGGGTGCTATCGTCCTGATGGAGATGAATGCATCGACCTTAGCAAACAGAACGGTATCCTCACCGGGATTTCTTCCCTTGACCGCACGATGGGTGGGCTTCGCTACGGCGAAGTTTCAATGGGGGTCGGATGCAGCGGCCACGGCAAGTCTACCATGTCAGGCCAATTCGTGCTGTCAGCGGCTTCACAGGAAATCAAGAGCTGTGTTTTCAACGGCGAGATATCCCGCGCTCAGCAAAACACCTGGCTTTTTGGACAGGCTGCGGGAAAAGATGGCGTAGAATGGGTGGAGCAGGCAGGCACAGGAAAAAAGTTCCCTGTGGTGAAGGATGACAAGTTAAAAGCCATCATCCAGGAAAAGCTCACCGAATACATTGATTTTATTGACTGCGACAATGAAATCATCTCTTTCGAAGACCTGATGCGGTGCTTCTACACGCACGTCAAGCAAGGCTACAAATTCTTTGTGGTAGACAACGTTATGGCCTTGACAATTGGGGCCGGAGATAATGAATATTCAGAGCAGGCGGACATAATTTACAAGATGGTTCGATTTGCTGAAAAATGGAATGTCCATATCCTGGTGCTGGCCCATCCCAAAAAGTCTGACAACGAAATCAAAGGGCTCAACGACATCTATGGGGCCTCAAAGATGGGAAACTGGGCGCATGAGGTGTTGGCCATTCATAAATTCTCACCTGAAGAGAAGGAAAAGTATGAGAAGGCTAATCCAGGAAAGCGGAGCTCTGATACCCGCATTAGAATCTTGAAATCCAGGGTGGCCCCTACCGATGAGGCCGTGTATCTGAACTTTGACAAGGCTGGACGCCGGTTCTACGCCGAAGGTGAGTATCCTTGCTTCTCCTGGGAGGTGGGGCCGGATGATGGTGTTGCCGCGAATGGAAATGCCTGCAATTTCAATGACGATGATTTGCCATTCCCGGTGGGCGAGCAGGCCAGCATTTTTGAAGAGCCAGCCCGCTCTCAATCGGCGTAAAGTTATGGAAGAAATCAAACTGTTACTGCCAGGGCAGCCCATTCCAAAGAAAAACAACATGCGAATCCTACATACGCCCCAGGGCCGGCCCTTTGTGGCGCCCAGCAAACGCTTCGAGGACTTTCAGAAGCAGGCCGGGCCGTACATTCCAGACGAAGTTCGAATCAAGATAGACCAGCCCTGCAACATTGCCTGCCGCTTCTTCCGAGGCGACCGTCGCCGCGTAGACCTGGTGAACCTGCTCCAGGCGGTCGATGATGTGCTGACGCATTACGGTGTGTTGGCGGATGACCACTGCAAAATCGTGGCTGCTCACGATGGAAGCCGCGTGTTCTACGACAAGGATGCGCCTCGCACAGAGATAGATATCATGCCTCTGGATGTACCGCAGCCATAATAAACAAAATCGAACGCTCCATCCCATCTACCAGGGAGGGAGCGCTTTATTATTGCCTCTCACCCATGAGGGCGCTGCCAAAGATTCAACCTAAAAAGTGATAGGAGAAAATCGGCCTGTATCAACGGTTCGAGGGCAAAAATTTGTGTTTACATTGTCATTAGTGCAGCACTATTTTGTCTTTCGTTTGGCGATGCTTTGTGCGTCTGTTTCTTTGCTGCTTTTCGTGAAAATTCAGCATCTTAATTGCGAAAAACCTTCCTGTGAGGGGCATTCTGTAAAGCCCTGATAAAGTGGGCTCCCTTTCTTCCATTGACAAAATTGGAAAGCAAAAACTGGCTGTTTTCAACGGTTTGAGCGCATTTCTTTGTGTCTGCTTTGGGGATAGTTTGGGGACAGTGTGGGCCTAATTTGTTCTTGATTTGGGTGTGGTTTGAGGATGGTTTGGGTGTGCTTTGGGTGTGGTTTGCGAAAGAGCAGGGGCTGTTGGGTGTCAGGCATATTAAGCTCAAAGATTTGATGCAGCGGGATTCCCATAAGAGAAATGTTTTCAGGCCGGTTTGTTGAAATTTGTATACCTACTGGGCTTTTGCCTCCGACCACCATTGACCATCGTCAGAAAGTTCTCCCCGCACCTCTTCCCAAAGTGCCAGCATATCCTCTGTGGCAGATTTTATCCGGGGCCAGTCCTCGGGGAACACCGGGAATGAGGGCAGCGTCAAATTTATTTGCCATGCGCTGATTTCTTTGTCGAACATCACTGCTGCCGTGGGGGCATATAGCAGCTCCTTTTCGTGTTCGATTTTTCCAGGTACTGGGATGTCGGGGAATCCCGTAAATGAGAGCATGCAGTTATGGCTGCGATAGGTCATGCGATGTACCCCAGATGGGGATTTCCTGGTCGCTTTTATAATCATTGTATCACCCACTTTTGAATCAAATTCTATCACAAATTTGAGAAAAATGGAATCCAGAGCATAAAAAATCCTTTGCAAAAAGCAGTCAATAGCAATGTTTTAGAGAGGGATTCTTGGTAATTGGGCTCAAAAGAGAATCCGGCACAGAGTGCCACACTGATGGTAAAATAAAACCGGGGCGGCCCTTCGAGGCCGCCCCGGTTGTTGTGTTATATGGCGATTCAGTTGGCGGGGTAAGCCGCATCCACCAACGCACGAGCAACTTTGTACATATCCGCATCGTTGATGCCACTGTATCCGTACTTGGCCTCATGCTCGGCAAAGGTGAATACAGTTGCACTGGGATTGTTTTCCGTGATAGTGCCATCCATCACATACCATGTGCCGTCCAGTTTAACCTGAACCCAAGCGTGGGCACCAGCGGCAACAGTACCGCCGATATTCAGGCTGGGAATCCCTGCTGCGGACAACAACTGGTTAAGCATTATTTCGTAACTCTGACAATCCCCCTTTTTACCCCCATTTGACCAGCTGGCACCACCATTCACCTGATAATCAATCTGCTCACAGACAGCCTTCACACAAAGGGCTGCTTTCTCCTTGTCGCTGATATCAGGGTTGGCGTTGATTTGGGCGATTGTGGCAGCAAAGCGTGGCGCAGAGGTAGTTGCTGAACCCAGCGGACGCAAATTATAAAATCGATAGGAAGTTCCATAATTGCCGTAATCTCCAGACCAACCAAACAAATTCTGCATTGCAAAATCCACATTCGCTTGTGTTGCAGCGGAACTTTTTTCTACTACGGCATAGTTGTAATATTGATTCACTCCACGAGTAATTTCGCCCTGCGTCAGAATCATCTCGGAATCCTTAATGGTCTGACAGGCAGCATTGAAGGAATCGCGGTCGGAGATATTTCGGATTTCCATGGGCTGCTGGGCCCAGTAGTCTGTGATAGGAGCGTGGCTTGCGATGTCATTCTTGCCCAGATTGAGTCGGGTGCTGGACATAGTCCCCACAGGGCTCACAGTCGTGGGAGGAGTGGGAATCACAGGCGGGGTCTCGCCACCGGAGGGGGCCCCGGCCAGCACGTTCTTCACCCGGCCGTAGACGGTGGCCGCAGCGGCACGCTCGGTGTTGCCGTTGCCATCGAACTTGCCCCCGCCGGTGCCGTTGATAATACCAAGCGCCCAGCAGGTGGCAACAGCGTTCTGGTGCATGGGGAAAATGTCAGAGATGTCGGCAATCTGGGATTTAGCGGTTTCCACCTTGGCAGCATCAGCGGTGATACCCTTGTCGCGCATAAGGTTGGCAATAGTCACGGCCATCTGAGTCCGGGACGCAGGACCGTTGAACTGGATGCTGGACAGGGTGCCGATGTCGGAATAGATGCCATGGCGACTCAGAATTTCGGCTTCACGGTTCCACCAGTTCTCCTGCGCAACGGCGTAGGGCTCATCGGCGTACCACGCACGATAGAGCATAACACTCCATTCGGCCATAGTCAGCGGAGCCGCAGGGCTGAACTGGCGCTCGCCGGTGTTGGGATTGTGATACGTCCCAGTCATGACACCGTCCTCATACGCAACGAGGATGCCGTCAAGTCCCCAGTGCGTAGAGGGCACGTCGGAGAAAGGGGAGCGGCCGTTTGCTGCGCAAACGACCTTCAACGTAGCCTGCGGGACAGGAGCGGGGGCAGCCAAGGCGGGAGCGGTCAGGGACAGGGCGAGTGCCAGGGCAAGGCCCAGGCTGATTTTCTTATGTGCACGCATTTTAATTAAAATCCTCCTTAGTATTGGCTGTATAAAGTATAAGTATTCGTGTTGCGGATAGTGCATCTTTATTATAACACTGTTTCCGAAAAACTCAAGCGTTTTGTGTAAAAAACTATAATATTTTCAGTATATTCACACTTTTTTGGGCGATTTAATGTCTGATAGGACATTTATATGCGCAATACATAGAGAAATGCGAGGCAAATCTATTTTTGCGTGAAGTATGTAGGATGCTGGCTAAAAAATGATACCACGATTTGCAATTGAGGTCAAGTGACCTCGATGAACGTTGCTCTCATTGTTATGATGGAAACAATGGGAGGGAGACGGATGATTAGTGCAGAATTGGTAGGGAGCACGATAGCAGAGTTGCGGAAATCCAAAGGAATGTCCCAAGAGGTGTTGAGCGGTCTGGCCGGCCTGGACCGAACGCATTACTCTAAAATCGAGCGTGGCCTACGCTCTCCGACAATCGATACTTTGTTCAAGATTGCCCATGCGCTGGATATGCCCCCGCATGAGATTGTGGCGGCCATTGAGCGGACATTGGCTGGGGAACTGGCCGTGGTTTAAACCTCGACACACAAATCGGGGTCCAGGGGAATTCCTGGACCCCGATTCACTCACTTAAAACTGTTTCAAGCGGAGCAAAAAATCTGTAAATAGAATTGCATTTAGAGCAGCTTTCTTTGTTGGATATCTTTCAAACCAGCCATGCGCCACAGCGTGCCGTCCAGGTACATCAGGCTTTGCTTCCTCAGGACTGTGGCAGGGGTACATAATGCATGTATCATAAAAGGCGGATATCGTAGAAGAACTCTGATTTTCTTCCACTAATTTAGCGACAGCATCCCGTAACTCTTTGCTGCTGGGTTTCTTCTCTATTGCGGCTTTCTCCCGGATAAACCCTTCCCAGAGTGTTGGCAGCACCCCCACCACAAGACCGTTTTCCTTTCGACGGTAGGCGTAGAGCGTTTCTTTCAGAAGCCGCTTGATGTGGTTGGGAATCGGGGCAACTTTCCATCTTTCCAATAAACTGTCCGTAAAATGTATCCCAAGACTGTGGAAAATGAATTGATTTAAAGCCGTTTCTTTTTTCTCAAATGGTTCATTCCTCTCAGACAGCTCGCATATTGGTACAAGTTTTTTCAATGGGAGAGACAGGAGAACAGATGGGCACCAATGAGCTTCGAGCAGCGTGCGGGAGCATTTCTGCTGGCAGTCGTAAAAGAACTCTCGAAACGACTGCTTGGGTCGGTCTGTAATGACCTCGCCAATCCAAGGCGATATCTGTGTGATATACACCTGGGAGGAGAAAAAAGATACTGTGTCTGCAAGGACAGTGAGTGTGCTTGGCTCACAAGGGATATATTCTGGCAAAGGCAACACAGACCGCTGATAAAGCTCCAAAGCTCGTTGAGCGTCTGCGGCATCCAATAAAAGAGAAGGCGGGATAGCCGAGGCATAAGGAGGCTCTACCCCCATGCTGGCTAAATGCTCATGATACATAGTGAAATCTTCTTTTGACTTGTTGAATGCCTCCTGGGCTTGCATGGCCTCCTCAATATAGGGCTGCATGGCATGGTATTCCTCTAACTGCTTGGCACCAGCTTGTATTACCTCAGAGTTTCGCATAGCTGCTTCTATGGCTGGCATCATCTTATTTATGCGCGCCTGAGCCTCCATGGCCTGCTGCAACGAAGACCATGGTATGGATGGTGGTGTGAACGGCATAGAGTAGCACCCTCCCAATAAATTGAGGTTCCCTCAATTCAGATACTTAATTTGAGTAGCAATTTTGCCCGCACTGATTGTTACGATGCCATAGCTTGGATGCTGGACATTTGATATCGTCCCTGGATTCAAAACCTCCATGCCGAGGCTTCTATCCTTAAATGGGGTATGGGTGTGGCCAAACAAAGCCACATCGGCGTCGACCTCCATTGCGGAGCTGCGCAGTTCCCAAAAGTGGGGTCGGTTTTGACGTGGAATGTGTGCCCATGAGCGGTGAAAAATTTCTTGCCAGCGATGGTTTTCCGAAGGACAGCCGGAGCGGCGGAATGCGTGTCGCAGTTGCCATGAACGAGGTAGGCCATGAGCTGTGGACGCTGTTTCGTGACTGCGGCAATGTCAGATGCCCCATCACCAAGGGAAAGGATACCATCTGTTTTTTTCTTCTCTGATAGCCTGAAGCATATGTTCAGAGCAGCTATGAGAATCGAAAAACACGCAGATTTTAATGTCATCCACAAAAACAGCCTCCTTTAAAATTTGCTTTCAGTATATCACATCTAACGGAATTTCCCAATAGATTGCTTGCCTGCTACCGCTAAAATTTTTCGATAGAATTGCAAAGCCCGTCCCTCCTTGTTATAATGGTCAATAATGACAGCGGGGAGGGGCGGCTATGGACTTATTGAACGAACTGAATGAAGCGCAGCGGGAGGCCGTCACCGCCACCGAGGGATGGGTGCGTGTTATCGCCGGGGCGGGCTCCGGCAAGACCCGGGCCCTCACCCATCGCTTCGCCTTCCTGGTGAACGAGCTGGGGATTTTGCCGGGAAACATCCTGTGCGTGACCTTTACCAACAAATCGGCCAACGAGATGCGCCAGCGCATCCACCAGCTCACCGGGGACAACGACACTGGGTACATCAACACCTTCCACGGCTTCTGCGTGTCTATTTTGCAGGAGGACAGCCACGCTTTCCAGTATCCCCGCAGCTTCCTGGTGCTGGACAACAGCGATATCGACGCGATGCTCCAAATCATCTACGAGGAGCACGGGCTGACCCTCCGGGACATGACCTTCTCCGCTGCCCGGGATATGATAGAAATCAAGAAACTGTTCAAGGAGCCGGATTATTACCGGGACATGATTTCCATGTCCCTGGAGACCTTGAAGGAGAAGTATGACCACGCCACCGCCGCCGACGACATCATCTTCTACGGCTATCTCTACCAGGAGAAAAAGTGCTTCGGCCTGGACTACAACGACCTCATCAAGTTTTCCCTGTACATCTTCCAGGAACACCCGAATATCCGCCTGAAATGGCAGCAGCGCCTGGAATACATCATGATTGACGAGTTCCAGGACATTGACTCGCTGCAATATGAGCTGATGGAGGTGCTGTGCGGCTATCACAAGAACCTGTTCATCGTGGGCGACCCGGACCAAACCATCTACACCTGGCGGGGCGCCAATGTGAAATACCTGCTGGATTTCGACCGGGAGCACCCCGGAACCCGCACCATCATGATGATGCGCAATTACCGCTCCACCCCGGAGATACTGGCGGCGGCCAACTCCCTGATTGCCCACAACCAAAACCGTATGGAGAAGGAGCTCATCCCAACGCTGCCATCCGGGAAGCCTGTCATGTGCCACTTCGCGGCCAGCCCGGAGGCGGAGGCCCAGGCGATAGTGGACGAGATAAAGGAGCTCCAGAGCCAGGGGGTGCGGCTGGGGGACATCACCATACTCTACCGGGCCCACTATGTGACCAGGGCGGTGGAGGAGGCGCTGCTGAAAGGGCAGGTGCCCTACACGCTCTACAGCGGGGTGCAGTTTTACAACCGTAAAGAGGTGAAGGACGCCCTCAGCTATCTGCGGATGATTGCTTACAAGGATGACCTCTCCTTCCGGCGGGTGGCTAATGTCCCCAAGCGCAATCTGGGCAAGCGCCGGATGGCCTTTTTGGAGGAGTACGCCGCCCGGCGGGGCTGTTCGCTCTATCAGGCACTCCAGGAAAACCTGGATGACCCCACATTGAAAGGGACGAAAGCCCAGCAGTTTATCTCCCTCATTGAACTATTCGCCGCCGAGCACGAGGGCAAGCCCGTGTCGGAGGTGCTGGCGGCTATCCTCAATGAGAGCGGCTATGAGAAGATGCTCCGCACCGAGGGGAACCAGGACCGCCTGGACAATCTGGCGGAGCTGAAGCAGTCGGTGTATGTGTATGAGACCACCTGCGGCGAGGAGGTGACGCTGCCCCACTACCTGACCTATGCCGCCCTGCTCACCAATGCGGACGGCGGGAATGACGCCAAGGACAAGGTGAAGCTGATGACCGTCCACGCGGCCAAGGGCTTGGAGTTCCCCTATGTGTGGATTTGCGGGATGAACGAGGGCATTTTCCCCTCCCGGAAGGTGCGCACGATCCAGGGCATGGAGGAGGAGCGGCGGCTGGCCTTCGTGGCCCTCACGCGGGCGGAACAGGGGCTGTATCTGTCCATGGCGGGCGGGAGGAGCTACGACGGCTCGCCCTGGTATCCCTCCCGCTTCCTGCTGGACATCGACCAAGCGCTGCTGACCTTCACCCTTCCCCCGCAGGAGGGGCTTATCCAGGAGGCGCGGGAGTATGTTGAGCGCAGCACACGCTATCTGCCGGAGGACGACAGCGATATGCTGATGGCCGTGGGGCAGCGGGTGCGGCACTCCATGTTCGGCGAGGGCACGGTGCTGGAAGTGGGGGAGGGCGCCCATGTGGTGCAGTTTGACAGCATGGCTACCCCCAGGAAGATTTCATTCAAGGCGAAGTTGGAGCGGATTTGACCTTGAAACAGGAAATGTATCAGCAGTTTGATTCTGCGCTATAATTTAGGGTGCCCCAATGCAGAAATGCAAATATCATACATTTGAAGGAGAAACGCACAATGGAACAACAGGCAAAGCGCACTCGCCGCACTCCCCAGCAAATCGCCGACGATATCGACGTGAAAATCCAGGAGCTGAACAAGGCCATTGAGGGGATTGAGGAGAAAAAGGCTGCGGCCATCGCGGATTTCAACGCCAAAATTGAAGCCAAGCAGCAGATGATTTCCGCCTTGGAGGAGAAGAAAAAGGCGGTGCTGGCCCCTCCAAAGCCCAGAAAACCCCGGCTCACGAAGAAGCAGAAAATAGCATCTCTGCTGAAAAAGGCTGAGAAGTCGGGGATGAAGCCGGAGGAAATCGCGGAGCGGTTGGGGCTGAGTGAAAACGAGGGAGAATCTTCTTAAACGCCTATTAAAACAGGGGGGTCGCAAAACGCGACTCCCCTCCGGCTTTATCTGCAAGGTGCGAATACCGTCGCGTTTTACGACGGTATTCTATATTTTTAAAGGGCTCCCATCAGGGAAGCCCTTTTCCTTACTTTATTTTTTTGCGGCCTCTAAGTGGTCAAGGCTCGAATGTACCGATATGCGGTGGGGCGGGATACCTGCGCCAGTCTGGCCAGCTCCGATAGGCTGATGTTCCCGGCCTGATATCTTGGATAGTAGCGCAGAAACGCATTGGGGATGCTCTCGGCCGAGACAGGCGGCCTGCCGATGCGCTTTCCCTTGGCCTTGGCGTTGGCCATGCCGGATTTCACGCGTGCCCGAATCATGGACAGCTCCAACTGACTGAAAACACCCGCTATTTGCAAAAATGCCTCGGTCATTGGGTCGGGGCTGCCATTCCGGCAGTCCATGATGATGCTCCCCACGATAATAAGCCGGAGATGCTTGTCCCTCACCACATCGATGATTTCACAGAGCTGCTTGGTGGAGCGGGCTAATCTGGACACTTCCAAGGTGATGATGGTATCGCCCGGGCTGGCCGTGTCGAGCATCATGGCCTGCTGCTCTTTGGAGGCGGCGTCGCCATGCTCGAACTCCAGCCAAATCCTGTCGGCCCCCTGCTTTTTCAGCTCCCGGGTCTGGCGGTCGATGTCCTGTTTCTCCTCATTGGTGGAGCAGCGTGCGTAGCCGTGTGTAACAGAAATGGTGGAGCGAGTATCCATGACGGATTTCATATGTGAAGCCCTCCTTTCGGGGCGATTTTGAGGGGAAATAATCTGTCACGCTTAACAGTTGTTTTTTGTTACGGGGCCTGCGCCGCTCACTTCAACATTTTGTTTGCCTTGAAGAACTGTCTTAGGGCTTCGGTGTTGCGCTCCACCTGAGGGATGAACTCCCTGTCTGTGTCATAGTCGCCGTACATATGCTGATAGAGCGCCCAAATCACATCCCGGCCGATGTGTTCGAGCTTGATGGGATGCATCACCTCCGCCACCATGCCGGCCATCAGATTCCAAGACAGGCTGGGCGCGTCCAGTTCCTTCAAGCCCCAGGTATCCAGCCATTCATCCAGTGTCCAGACGCGGCCATCAACGGCCCCTTTGCACCCACCGGACTGGCGGATATACCCGCTCTCCTTGGTAGCGAGGTTCACATAGCGGCCAATGGGATATGCGGCGCAGGCAATGGGCTTGCAGCTATGTACGGTGCACTTCCCCTTCCTCAGCAGGGAGCACGAGCCATCCAAGCGCTCCCTCAGTATCACAACAGGGGCGTGGCTGACATCACCCACATAGCCAGAGGTGAAGCGGGCCAGCACCTCGTATGGGTCGATGCTCAGCCCTTTTGCCATCCGATAGATGTCCAGGCCGGTGAGCATGATGGGGGTGGTGCGATTCCGGCAGCACGCCCCGCACTCTTTGCAAGTGAAGCGGAATGTGTCGTTCGGCCCGAGAGTGTTTTGCTCAATGTTTTTCGCCATTTCTTTTTGATATTGTTCGGTGGTCATGTGTGTCCCTCCTGACAGTTAAAATTTAAATACTTTCCGCCGCAGTTCCAGGTTTCCCAAGACGGCGAAATAGAGCTTAACGGCATAGACCCCGAAATTGTCGTTGTGCCGATGCCTTTGGGCATCCCACGTCCAGCCCTCTCGGGTCAGGTACTCACCCTCGGGCTGGTAGCCGTCCAACAGCCGGGTGAGCAGCACGATGGCCGCCTGTACGTCCCGATGTTCAGAATGGGCGATAAATTCCTCGAAAGTGGAGGCAAAGAATAGCACGCCGTATTCCTCTTGCGCCCGGACAAGGGTGCTCAGAAGGATTTTTTCATAGTTGGCGGGGACAGGACCAGGATAGGAAATAATCTTATCGTATTCCTTCCTCAATTCTCCCAGCCAGTGATGCATCTCCGGGCTCAACACCACATCACCGCCCTCACGCCACCAGTAGGCGCGTTCATCGTTGGTGGTGCGAAGGAAGCGTTCGCTTTCCACCGGGGGTTTGTCATGCTTATCCAGAAAACTGAAAGCGAAGGGCTTGAGAAGTAGGAGCTCCTGCGGGATGTCTACCTCATTATAAATATTTCCATAGGTTCCCATTTTGTCATTCCTCCTTAGATTGATTGTGGGTGTTTAAAATGCTTTCAGCTTCCCTTAACAGGATGCTCCGGGCAAATACTGCGGCCTGTCCGTTCCCATGGGCGGCTGCCGCGTCAAGAATATGTTGCTTTTCTTTTGGGCTGAGCGTGATACGGATGCTCTCCGTGCGGGCATTGCCGCACTGTTTCCAAAAAGGTGGAATGCCGTATTTTCGGGCCAATGTATCGAGCTGGGAAGGGCTGACCCCTACGGCCTGGGCGAGTGCATCTTTCTGATAGGCGATACCCTGGCGCTGATACTGCCGCAGTTTTTCCAGAATAGGGTGGGAGAGGGACAATTCCGGGCCGAATAATTCCTCAGCGGTGAGGCCGGCAAGCACTGTGAGCAAAGCATATCGTTCCGGGGAGGTCAGCTTCCAATGGCAGATACGATACAGCACAGCAGGGGAGGGCTTTGGAAAATACTGTGCAGCGATAGCTGAACCATACAGGCCAACGCAGGCGGTCCACACCTTTTGGGCATCCAAGGTGCCGCTTCCCCGAATGGCTTTACTGCCGAAGCCCTTTGCGTTTAGAGCGAGTTCCAAATTATTATAAGGAAGAGGGCCCGTTTCAAAAGGAAGTGCAAGAAAGCTGTAGAGAATGGAAGAGAGCTGTTTTTCCCAAAGCTGACAGTCGTACTGCGGCGGGGCATTCGGAATGCCGCATAGGGGCAAAAACAGTTCAGATAATCGGGAGAAAGGCACTTCATACAGCATTAACCGGCAGCCATGGTTGGGGCAGAGGGGGAGAAGGGGAATTTGGTGTGCCCGGTGCCAATATGGTTCACCGTAGGCAGTGGTGTCCTCCTGACGGCAGACAGGGCACCATTTGAGGCCCTGCCTGCCATCCGGGGTAGTGAGCTCAATGCTGGTGAGTCCAGCGCTCTGCCCGCCAAGAAGGGCGGTGAGCGCCTGGTTTTTTCGTGCAGAGAAATAGAATCGTAAATAATATGGGGCCAGCGTGTGTTGCATAATGATTTCTTCAGCAGAAAATTGCGTGGCGGAGAGCTGTTTTGCCACCTCCAAAACATCGCCGCCGGGAAAGAGCCGTCCCACGGATTTGGAGCGGGAGGGAAGCAGTTCCCGAAAGGCTGTGGCGTGGTTGGGATACCCAGAGCGCACATAGTATCTGCATAACACGCTCCACCACCATTCTTCGGGATAGGGCGTGGGGAAATAGCTCAGCATGGCCACACTTCCAGCAGCCCGCGCTCCCTCAGCCAATCCTCTGAGAGCGCCCCAGCCTGGAACGCCTTCACCAAATCCACGTCATCCCGCTGTGCGGCCTTCCGGCCCCGCTTGTTGGCATACAGGCGCTTTACCGGGGAAGGGGAGCCTTCATCCGGAGGCGCGGGGGCTTCGCTTGGGGGCAAGTCAAAATCCGATATGTAGGTGCCGCCGCTGAATGTGCGGGGCACCTTGATGGACAGCCGCTCAATAGCCCGCTGCATCGCCTTGGCCGAGATGCAGCGCTCTCCTTGGAGCAGGGCCTGTGCCTGAGTTTCCTGGAATATCTTGATGATGTAGGCCGGGATGCCGCCGGAGTGGTCGTAGAGCTTGTTGGCAAGCTGCTCGCTGAGTGGGGCCGCGTGCTGCGTGAGCTGGTACGGCCAAATGGCCTGTAGAAATGCCCGGTAGGCTCCGTCCGGCTTGAAGGGGAGCAGGCGCATCCCCCGGGTGCGGCGCTTTAGATGCTCCTGGCTGATGAACAGCTCCTCCGCGATGGGGGTGCCCACAAAGAAGGCACTGGTGCACGTGTCGTTGGTGAGTTCCACCAGGAATTTGATAAGTGGCTTGATTTGCTTGTTTTTCTGGGCAGTGGTAACAGCGTTCTGGATTTCATCAATGAGAATCAGGCCGACGTGATGGGTGAGACACAGTATCTTCACCTGGGTGGCGATGGCGCTGGCCGCCGCCGAGCGCAGCGAGGTGAGCTGCTGGGCGTAATTGCTGCCGATGGCCTTGTCTATTGCCACCGCGATGTTGAGCCCCAGGGTCTTCACGGAGCAGTCGCTGGGACACTCCACATTGAGATACAGCACTTGTTTGCAGAAAAAGGGCTTGCCCAAATATGCCTCATGCTCAATCACTTGGGGCAGCAGGGAGAGCGCCCTTCGGATGGAGGAGGTCTTGCCCACCCCCGGCACGCCTAAGATGCTGCCGGTGGCGGGCTGCGTGGAATAACTGCTGAAAGGGGCACCCCGAAAGAGGGCGTTGGTGCGCTGGATTTCTTCAATCATGGTTCGCGTGGAGTAGGTGGAGACGATGGCCCTAAAGAGCTGGTCGTAGAGCATATAGGCGTAGTCCATGGGGACAAACAGGGAGGAAAGCATGGGTAGGTGCTGGCGGCGCTCCTCGGGCGTCATTGCCCCCAACCCGGCGGGCAAGGGAGGCAGGCTTCGAACAGCCCCCATGAAAGTGTCATGGGACATCATTTCGGGGAGGGCAGCCAGGAATGGGTTGCTCTCCTGAGCGGGGTCATAGACAGCAGAAGAGCGTTGCTCCCCGATAGGGTATTTGCTCATATGTGCACCTCCTCAGAAGCCCTCTCTATCACGCCCTGGATGGCCCTCAGACAGTTGATGCTTGCGGATGTGGCTACACCCTCTGCCTCCCGCAGCATCGCCCTCCGCCCCTCCTGAGTGGCCTGATAGTCAGATAGCGACTGCTCCTCCACGCCCTGACCGGGAGCGGCCATGCAGGGGCGGAAATCGTGCTCCGCCAGATACACGCGGGAGAGGTTGGCGGGGTCATAGGACAGGGAGCAGGTGTCTGCCAGGAACAAACCGTCCATGTCGGTGGGGACATACAAAATCCCGTTCACTCTCAACCCTTTCCGGGTGAGCTTGGCGGCGGCGCGGGGCAGAGACATGAGGTAGAGTGAATTTGCATCCACATCCAGGAGCTGGGGAGTGGATGATTGCCAGAGTTGAGCGGGGGTGCAGCCGGAGGAGAGTGTACGGCCGGAGTTGAGATATACGATGCAGTGAATCAGCACCTGGATGAAATCTTCCAGAGTGAGGGTGGCTTGATTGCGGTAATCTACTGCCCATCGCTCCTGGGCGTCTGGCTCTATCACGCCCTTGCCCCGAAGGAGAGGTTTGAATCGCTCTTGGAGGAGGTTAAACGCCTTTTCCACCAAACCTTTCCTGTCTGGCCGGAACGGCGCTTGGGCGATAAGTTCCACCCCATATCGGCGGCAAAGCTCCTGCATCCGAGCGCCACAAAACTCCCGGCCCTTGTCCGTGATGACTTCATAGGGGAGGCCATGGGAGGGCCACTGCTCCGGGTCGATGACGACGCCGTGCTGCTCACACCACTCCACCTTATCCCGGCAGGCGTTCTCCAAGCAACGCATCACAGCGGATTCATCGCACGTTACTCCCGCCCACGCCCCGGCAATGAGCTGGGTGGCGCTGTCCACAGCCAGGTAGATGTAGGGCCGGAACGGTTCGCCGCCGGGGGAGAGCAGATAGATGTCGGCTTCCGTGGCATCCATCTGATAGCTGCCGGGGGATTTCCGCCACTCCGACGCGGAGCCAAAGGCGGGCTGGCAGTTGCGCTGAAAGTGGGTTAGGCCATCCCTGGCAATGATTTTCCTGGGGGATTTATGATAGTTGCGAGAGTAAAAATAGGCTCGAAAGCTGCCAAATGAGGGGTGGATAGGGGCGAGATTCCCTTCAAAATCCGTGTAGCGTTGGAGCAGCATCATTTCATATGCGCTCCGCAGGGAGAGCTTTTTGGCCGAAAAATAGAAGGTGCGAATGGCCCAATCGAAGTCAGGATTGGTGGATGGAGCGCGGGCTTTGGGGGAGAGGAGCTGCCCGGTGGCGAGATAACGGTAGAAAAGTTTTAGCACCGTGCGATGTGTGGTGGAATACCGTTCCGCAATGTCTTTGGCGACATTGAGACGGTACTGCTTGTCCATGACGGCGGCATCCCCGGCATCCAACAGGGGCTGAATGAGCTCCAACCGCTTCTGGCCTGCGGCGGAGAGCTCTCCTCCCTGGGCGGACGGCGGGAGAGTGTGCTGGTAGGCATCCATATCACCCACGAAGAATGGAGATGCGGGAGAATCGTGAGAGATAAGCCATGCTCCAGGGCCTTCCAGTACCAAAACCTTGAACAGTTCCCCATTTCGTTCTACAAATTGGCTCATTTTGTGAGCACCACCTTCCAATCGGTAATATCCATGGCCGCCCAGTAGCGGCGGGAGAGCTCCAAGTTCTCCACCTCGGCCAGCTACTGCACAATGGCCTGATTTTTCGCGGTGCAGAAAGCAAAATCTCGGGTCTTCGCATCTGTCTTTTCCATAAAATCCCTCCTCTGTGCTGCCGCTGGTTTATTCTGTGGGTGTACCGTCATCAACAGGGGCTGTCCCGACAACAATACGCACGGCTTTTTTTGAGAGGCCGAAGCAGTCTTCGGTGATGAAGGAGTCAAAAAGTGTGAGGGTGTGCCCCTTAGCGGGAGGATGCTTGGCGATGTCCTGGTCAAATTCTTCCGGCGTGGAGTATTTGCCGACACATATCAGCCTTCCAGTGTGGTCCCGCTCCAAAAGCTCATAGCGTTTATAAAATTCCATAGGTAAATCCTTTCTGGGCTGTGATGTTAGCGGGGAAGCAGGTATTTGCCATCGTCTAATCTTTTGCATCCGCAAAGAGAGTCCAAGACAGGGATGGCGTGGAGGCTGCGAAAGCCGAGGCCAGGGTAGTTTGGAAGCGTGGTCTTGGAGTGCTTCTAAAACCGATAACACAGAGAAAAGCGAAATCAGGTCGGCATTTTCAAGTGAACTTTGCCCGAATTTGCTCATAGTGCCAACACTACCTTCCAGTCTGTGATGTTCATGGCCGCCCAGTAGCGGCGGGAGAGTTCCAATTTCTCCACTTCGGCCTGCTTGTCCAGGGCAGAGGACGGGGCCAGCTCCCGAATCCCGATGTGGCCGTCGGCAAATTTGATGTAAAAATCGCTGCACCATTGGGTTTGGAAGTAGAGCTTGCGGATGTCCGTGGGGCTGACATGGGGAAGACGCTCCAGCTCCAGTGCCTTCCCGGTTTCAAAGGATTCCACTTCGGGCCGCCCTTCCAGCCATTTGCCGTAGTCTCGGGCAGCCTTGCTTTGAACCCGTATTAGGGCGCCGTTTTTGCCACTCCACCACTGAAAATCTCTTGTTTTTAAGCCTGATTTGGTCATGCTGCACCCTCCTTTTTTGGATTGCCCGCCGCGATGCGGCGCAATTACAGGAATAAAAACAATAATAATTATTGTAATTCCGCTTTTCTGAGCTAAAAAGTTCTGCTGGCGCGTATGAACCAAAAATTGTGTTGCATTTTGCGACGGAAATATCCCAAAATCGAAAAGCTGTGCCCAGTAGTATTTAGTAAATAGTTTAGAATAATATGGATTCAGTAAGTATCTGTATCTATAACTCTTTTAAGAGAGTTATAGATACAGAAGAATATATAAAGAAAAACTATACTACGGATTTTTTTGAATGGCTTTCCAGGCTTTTTGGCCCAGCTTTTGGGGCTGGTCCAACAGCCTGGCAGCTCAAAGCCAATGGATTAGGGAAAGCTGTTGGGGCCCCAAAGAGAACGCTTCGCGTTCGCATAGCCGCGCACACCGCTTTGAACTTTAAGCTCAGGGCAAAAGCCGCTTGCTGCGGCACATTATATGGTCCAAGAGTAATCATCAACAGGAATCACGAGACTGTTGCCGTAGACGTAGAACCGATATGGACGCAGGCCATCGTCTATTTCAATGACCTCACCGCCGTTGAATTCCATGTCCGGGATGACATCGCTGAGGCAGTAGTCCTGCATGTCCTCAAAGAACTGCTTGGCAGTGAGGCCAAGTTCCACCATGGCCTTCACCTTGTAGCGCCTGCGCTCAGGGCTGATGCATTTCTTGGGATGGGCTTCCCAGGCTTCCCGGATAAAGCAATCCATGAAGCGGTGGCGTTCATCAATGAAATCATAGATGCGGCAGATGGGCGGTGAAATCAGTCTCGGGCACCACGGTTTCGGGTATGTAGGTCCAGACCGGGGGAACCGCTTTGGCTTTCGCTTGCCTGGAAAGCCGTCGCAATAGTAGGTGGGGGCCAGCGTAGGCCCGACCTGCAGGAGATAAGGGCACTCCCGGCACCGGAACCTGGGAAAAAGAGAACGCATCATGTATCACCTCGAATCAATCAGTATGTCCGTGAAGGCCGACTTTTCCGCTTTCGCTTTGGGGCAAGTTCAGTATCATTGCTTCCATGAAATAATCCCCTCCATTATTATGGAGAAAATTGCGTTTTTTTTCGCTTTCAGCTCTCCGCCAATTTTTCGGAGAGCTTCTTTTTTGCCCGCCAGATGGCCTTCTGTACGGCGTCTTTCTTCATGTGGAGCATCCCGGCGATTTCTTCGGTGGTGTAGCCTTCCCAGAAACGGAGCAGCAGCACTTCTCGGTCCCGTGCCGGGAGCCGGTCCAAAGCCTCCACCACGCCCAGCCGCTCGTGATGAATCTCCGCTGTCCGCATACCGCTGATGTCTGCCGGTTCACAGTGCCTCCTGCTCCGGTAGAGGTCGATGGCCCGATGCTTGGCCGTGAGTGCAACGTATGCCTTAGTGGAAGGGGCGTCGATGTCTCCCAGCTTGTCCATGTGGAGCATCAGGTACAGGAAGGCTTGCTGTACCGCGTCCTCGGCGTCGGCGGAATTTTGCAGTATTTCCATAGCAACGTGGCACATCAGGTGCCAGTATTTAATGTAAAGCTGTTCAGCCTTCGATTTTTGTTCTTCTAACATGAAATTTCACACACTTTCTTTGTCGATATCTACCTCCTTATTGATGTGATGGAATGAATTAAACGGAGATTTTGCGGATGGGATAAGAATTAAACCGAGATTTTGCGGGTAAAAATGAATAAACTATGAATTGAACCGAGATTCTGCGGCATGAATATGAACAAGCTGTGAATTAGAACGAGCTTTTTCGAAATTTTCCCGCAAAAACTCGGAAAAATTGCAATTAAAACGAGCTACTATGTCAGCGTTCGACGAATAACACACGCATTGGCCCGGCTATCTTGACAACTTTTCTCCCCAGGCAACACTCCCGCCACGCCCTCATTTCTTCCCCTCCGGGGCAAAACAGTCAATTCAGCAGTTTTACCCTGTTACTTCTCAAAAATTGCACCTATTTGCTTAAAAAAGCCGATATTTCCAGCCGCCCCGCGCCGATTTTGTGAGGGATTTTCATGGGGATAGCATGGGGAGTGCAAAACAGGAGGAGGGGAGGGGTGAGAGGGAGAAATTGCTTGGGAAAACCCTGCTTTTTTGGATTTTTTCGTACAAGTTTTAACTATTCCGATACCCCCGAAGGAGAGAGAATGAGGGGATGGCGGGGGCTTTGCCCGGGGGTGCGCACAAAAAAAGAGCCCAGGAACGAATTCCTGAGCCCCTTTTTCGGGGTGTTATTTGAGTGAAAACATGTTCAAGATTGGAATGACGAGAACAGGGAGAATTACTTGGCCAGCTTGGCGATCTCCTCGGCGAAGTTCTCCTGCTTCTTCTCGATGCCCTCGCCCTTCTCGAAGCGCACGGCGTCCTTCAGGGTGATGGAGCCGCCCAGCTTCTTGGCGGCGTCGTTCATATACTGCTCCACGGTGACGTCGCCGTCCTTGACAAAGGCCTGCTGGAGCAGGCAGTTCTCAGCGTAGAATTTATTCAGCTTGCCCTCCACGATCTTCTCCTTGACCTGGGCGGGCTTGGAGGCCATCTTGGGGTCGTTGTCCATCTGGGCCAGGAGAATCTTCTTCTCTTCGTCCAGCACGTCCTGGGTGACCTGGGACTTGTCCAGGAAGCGGGGGTTCAGAGCGGCGATCTGCATGGCCATGTCCTTGCCGATTTCGGTGGCGTCGATGCCGCCGGTGACCTCCAGGTTGACCAGCACGCCGATCTTACCGCCGGCATGGATATAGGGGACGGACACGCCGTCGGCAAAGCGGTGGAAGCGGCGGACCTTGATGTTCTCGCCGATGACCAGCACCATCTCCTGCTGCTGCTGGGCCACGGTGAGCTCAGTTCCGTTATACTTGCACTCCATCAGCGCGTCCAGGTCGGCGGGGGCGCAGGCGGCCACGGTGGCGGCCACGCCCTTCACGAAGTCTACGAACTTCTCGTTCTTGGCCACGAAGTCGGTCTCGGCGTTGACCTCCACCACCACGCCGGTGCCGTCGATGACGGCGGCATAGGCCATGCCCTCGGCGGCGATGCGGCCGGCCTTCTTCTGGGAGGCGGCCAGACCCTTCTCCCGCAGCCACTCGATGGCCTTGTCAAAATCACCGTCGTTCTCGGAGAGGGCCTTCTTGCAGTCCATCATGCCTACTCCGGTCATCTCGCGCAGCTTCTGCACGTCTTTTGCGGAAATTGCCATAATTATATTACCTCCAAAATCATTGTCAGCCGGTCAGAGCCGGCGGTTTCTGCATCGTGTGAAAAAGCGCCCGCCCGCGCGGGCGGGCGCTTGGAAGTCGGTGGGGATTACTCGGCGGCGGGCTCCTCGGCCTTCTCCTCGGCGGGAGCGGCGTCCACGCCCTGGCGGCCCTCCTGCACGGCGTTGGCCATGACGGAGGAGATGAGCTTAATGGCGCGGATGGCGTCGTCGTTGCCGGGGATGACGTAGTCAATCTCGTCGGGATCGCAGTTGGTGTCCACGATGGCCACAATGGGGATGTTCAGTTTACGGGCCTCGTTGATAGCGTTGCGCTCCTTGCGGGGGTCCACCACGAACAGCGCGCCGGGGAGCTTCTTCATCTCCACCACGCCGCCCAGGTACTTCTCCAGCTTGGAGATCTCGCCCAGCAGCTTCATGACTTCCTTCTTGGGGAGCATATCGAAGGTGCCGTCCTCCTGCATCTTCTTCAGCTGATTCAGACGGTCCACGCGGGTGCGCATGGTCTTAAAGTTGGTCATCATGCCGCCCAGCCAGCGGGCGTTCACGTAGTACATCCCACAGCGGGACGCTTCCTCCTTGATGGCCTCCTGGGCCTGCTTCTTGGTGCCCACGAACAGCAGGGACTGGCCGTTGCCGGCGATGTCCTTCACGAAGGAGTAGGCCTCCTCCAGCTTCTTCACCGTTTTTTGCAGGTCGATGATATAGATGCCGTTGCGCTCGGTGTAGATGTAGGTGGCCATTTTGGGGTTCCACCGGCGGGTCTGATGGCCGAAGTGCACGCCGGCCTCCAAAAGCTGCTTCATAGATACGACTGCCATTGATGATTTCCTCCTAAGTTTTGGTTTTGCCTCCGAAAGCTTCATCCTCTCCGCCCACCCCCAAGGGGGCACCGGACGGAAAAATCAGCTCTCGTGCGGAATGCCTGGACATTTTATCACGGATTTTCGGGGAGTGCAAGAGTTTTTTGCCGCATTTTCAGAAAAAGCAGGTTGTAATATTAAATGCGAAAGAACACGAAGCCCCACGAACGGGGCGGTT
>OFGP01000312.1_pt1 | contig 51712 bp, 53 predicted proteins | sample 1521781 | NCBI WGS metagenome assembly OFGP01 (sample SAMEA3504113, study PRJEB24116) | mouse gut metagenome | biome: mouse gut; feature: mouse-associated habitat; material: faeces | place: Denmark | collected 2011
TACCATGTTTTACCATTTGATAAAAGCTTTATTTCAACTAACTTCGGAAAGATTCCAAAAATGCTTGACCACTACAGATACCTGTGAGCTGCTCCGTGGGGTAGTGATAGACTACCGTATAAAAAGTATTCAATCGGCAATGATGAAATATGACAGGTATTACCCAGACCACCAGACAGTTGAATAACTGGCTTCATAAGTATGTCTATAAAAGAAAATATGAAAACCACATAGGAAGCATGTTGCGTCGGGCATATGAAGATGCCGGAATCAGAAATGAAAATGAGTTTAAGGAGGTGTTGGAGAATGTGCTATCTGGTTGCTAAGAAGTTTAATGATGTAGGGTGTCTTGCGCTTCAGATGACGCATGGCCAGCATTTAGCGGATTTTAAAGAAAAGCTGATGCGGGCTGTGGGGTATGATACTATACAGCTTGTGACAATAAGCCGTCCTTCTGCATATGGGGAATATGAGCCTTACCGTTTTGTAGAGACAGAGCAGGAGCTTGAAGATGCGGTGAAAAATATGTGAAGAAATTTATAAATGATTCAGACAGAATGTATATATTCAAATATAGTCGAAGTCGGTAAAAAAGAGAATATACAGCGTATTGTGGATGCTTTACAGGAAATGCAGATGGTCATGAAAGAAATCGCCGGACAGATTCAATCCGGCGGTTTTTCTTTAAACGATAGTAGTTATCAGGAACTGAAAAATGATTATTTGGTGCCTGCGACTGCACTGGTGGACATAATGAATGGGCAGCGTATCTGTTTGAAAAGCGGCCGTTGCAAAATCAAAGGGACTGGAAAGCTAATTGGAATTGGAGCCGTATAGAAATATTCTTAAAATGGAAGAAAATAAGAAAGCGGGTACAGATTGAGAAAGGAGGCCGTTGGGTATATAATAAATATGAATAAGCCAAATTTTGAGTAACCTGTATAAGCAAGTGAAAGGGAGTGGAAGGTATGGCAGTAGTAAGTATGGAAATGCCCGATGAAATGGTAGAATTTGCAATGCCATCAAATAAGGATGAACAGCTTAAGGTAAATGCCATGATACTGTATCCCTATATACAGCAGGGAATGATATCACATGGAAAAGCGGCTGAAATTCTTGGGATATTTAAAATCGACCTGATTACCTTATATGGAAAAACGGGGTTATCTTATATTGATATGTCCGAGGATGAAATAGAAGAGGAACTTGAAACGGTTAAATACCTAAAGGAAGTGATGGAATGATAGCTGTTTCGGACACAACACCGATTATATCCCTGCTGAGTAAAACCTTATATGTAACAGATCTGGACGGTACGCTGCTGAATAAGCAGGAGAGAATTTATCCGGAGGGCATCCGGATCATCAACCATCTGATCGAACAGGGAATGGCATTTACCTACGCGACAGCGAGATCGCTCTCATCTGCGTCCATCGTTACGCAGGGGTTGTCGACAAATATTCCGGTAATCGTATATAACGGAGCTTTCATTATTAACCCAGCTACAAGGCAGATATTATCCCGGGAAAGTTTCCGTCCGGAAGAGATGCAGCGGGTGACGGACATTCTGAACCGGCTTGGTATCAGCCCTTTGGTGTATTCTTTTGTGGAAGGGGCGGAGAAGGTATCGTGGATCGTATCCAGAGAGAATGAAGGAATCCGCAGATATCTGGATAATCGGAAGGGGGACAGGCGGCTTCGCCCTGTCATGTCCGCAGAGGAATTATACCAGGGCGATATGTTTTATTTTACTTGTATCGGGGAACAGCAGGATATGAAGCCGGTGTATGACATTTTCTCGAAAGACGCAAGATTCCGCTGTACCCTTCAGCAGGAACTCTACAGACCGGAGTATTGGTGTGAAATCATGCCGGCAAAGGCTACGAAGGCAGAGGCGGTTCGGAAGCTTAAGAAGATCTGGAAATGTGACCGGGTGGTGTCTTTTGGAGATGCGATCAATGACATTCCGATGTTTGAAATATCGGATGAATGCTATGCCGTAGAGAATGCGGTGGAAGAGTTGAAGGCGATTGCCGATGGCGTGATAGAGAGCAACGAAGACAATGGTGTTGCAAAGTGGCTTGAGAGAGCAGGCTGCGTTGATTTTCATTGACGGAGCAGATGTGTTGCCGGATTCAGCCGCAATTCATTTCCGCCATCTGCACGCCCTGCCTGAATTGAAGTTGGTCTGCAGTTGTGGAGAATAGAAAATCTGTATTGGAGATATGGTAAATGGATGAGTATATGAAGTATTTAGCGAACTAATTCCTGAAAAAGATAGTCTTAAACCTGCAAAAGTGAAGCAGAGAAATATTATAAGTCACATTCTCCTGAGCATTGTTTCAACATGGGGATTGAACTTTATCAGGCGGATAATTTTCAAATACAAGAAGTGGGTGTGCTTCTTGTAGGATATTCTGCACATCACAATACTTCTGCGTTGTCCTTTTTGAAAGATACTGTCAGTGGGCATGATAGCTGGAAAGTACAGGAAAATAAACAAGCCTGCCTTGTCACTTGGCCGGTGAAGGCAGGCTTTACGTCAACTGGAGGCTAACCACTTTGTGGGCGGCTGCTTCCTTTTATGTGTACAATATAACATGTCAGACTGAAAAATTCAAGTTAGTTACGAGATAAGTTGAGCTGGACCAGGATATTCACATTTTATCTGGTGCCTTCCATCATATAGTCCAGAAGGATCTTCATATCTTCGGGTTCGGAAACGATCAGTTCCATTTCGTTAATAAAAGTGTTATCTGTAAAAAGCTGGCTGATCGCGATGTACTTGGTTAATTCTGATTTCAGATTCAACCGGTCGCCCTGTTTGGAGATCAGTTCTACATTTCCCCTGCACTGCTTGATCACATCAAGAAATTTCTCTGGATTTTCGATATTAAAAATTTTCATACGCATTCCTCCTTGCCGTGTCGTTGGCATTTCTTACAAACTCTTTTTCTGTTTACGGGCATATTGTAGCAAGTTATTTTGGCGTCTACAATACCAGATATAAACAATTTAAAAGCGTTTTTCAGAAAAAATGTATATGAAATCCACAATTTGCCAGAGTATTATCTGCGCTATTCCAATAAAGTATAATTCATTTCGTACAAAAGTTCATTGGTATCCGCGAGGGGCAGGCCGTGCTGCAGCCCGAAGAAAATAATGCTGTCCCGTTCAAGCCGGACATAAAGAGGCGCATAACCGGTAGTTTTGAGGAGCTTTTGGGTTTCATCAGCGGAAAGTGGTACGGCGAAGCAGAGTGCCAGGACCTTGTCGCGGGAAGGGTCTCTTTTTCCTGATAAAATATCGTATACATAGCTGCGGTCTAAGCCGGAGCGGCGGATCAGTTCACTTTTTTGCAGGGAGTGGCTGTCCAGGATTTGGTTTAGATATTTTGACAATGGTATCTGCCGGATTAGATCTTTGGAGGCGTTTTCCATAAAAGAAGATGGAACGGAAGTGCGTTTTAGCAGTTCCAGTAATTCGCCGGTGGATTTTTTCATTACAATGGCCCTCGTTTGTGGTATATTTGAGATAGCAGACTGGAGCAGCCTGAACACTTATCTTATTATAGGGAATACGGGAGAATTGTCAATGCCGGAACAAGCAAACAGAAAAATGCAGTATCTTGAGGAGAGTTTTGAAACGCTGACCTGTCTTGGTGACGGGATCGACAAAGAGGTGTTCCTTGCGAAGAGAAAAGGCAGCGGTAAAATATATGTGAAGAAGTATGTCAGCCCTGAGGCGGCGGAAGTCTGCGGCAGGCTGGAAGATGTGGTCAACAGAAATATAGCCCGTATTCATGCCGTTGCGCAGGATGGGAAGAAGGGACTGTTGATCGAAGAGTTTATCAATGGGGTGACACTGGAGGAATACAGGAAAAGCAGGAGAGTCCTGACGGAAGAGCAGGTGTGCAGTATTGTCAGTGATCTTTGTGATGCCTTGTTTGAGATTCACAACAGGGGAATCGTGCATAGAGATATTAAGCCTGAAAATGTAATGATTTCTAATGACGGTGTCGTGAAGCTGATCGACTTTGGAATCGCCAGAAGCATAAAAGAAGGGAAACGGCAGGACACGGAGATCCTCGGAACAGCCGGTTATGCGGCGCCGGAGCAGTTCGGTTACAGGCAGACAGATGCCAGGGCGGATGTCTATGCTGTGGGTGTGTTGATGAATAAGCTGTTGACGGGAGAATTGCCGACACAGCATCTTTACGGTGGACCTGCCTTGCAGAAGGTTATCAGACAGTGTATAGAGATGGATGCCGAAAATCGTTTTCAGACGATACAGGAGTTAAAGAGTACTGTGGAGGAGCTTTTAGCACGAAAGAGCGGGCGGCGGGAAAGACAGGCCCATGCGGGGGTTACTCTGGGGCAGGCAGAACAGAGGGATTTGGACAGGAAAATTCTTCCAGAGATATCGCCATACAAAGATGTGGTACCGGAAGAAGGTGGCAGAAGGAAAGTGCGTAAGAATCAAGGCTGTGTCATAAGAGGGGTTCCAGGTTTTCGGACAGGTGTTCTGTGGAAGAACGTTGTTGCAACGATTGGATATGCTTTTATGGTAATGGTTACTGTGTTACCTATGCAGGAATATACATCTTCCGTCGAAGTGTTTATGTTGGAGGCATTGTCCCAGTTTTTATGTATCTGGGCTGCTACGCTTGTCCTGTTTAATGTGGCAGATTGGGATCGAAAGTTCTTCTTAACATGCAGGTTTCCGAAGGCGGTTACGCTGGTGTTTCGGATTTTACTGTGGATTTTTATTTTTAATATGGGAATTATGATAGAAAATCATGTAAAATACGATATCTTGGGAATGGTCAGGCCGCAGAAGTAATTTCGGCAGATCTGTCGGCTCACAGCCGACCAAATGGAAAATGACTTTATCTATAATATTACAAACAGTGATATTACGGATAAGGTCATTTTTATGTCAGTTATTTAAGACGGAACGGATTATGGACAGGATCATGCTGCGTTCCTGTTCGTTGGCGGAATGCCATAGGGAGAACATCATTTTATCCTGAACAGAATCTGTGACGGGAAGCGAATCTTCCAGCAGATAGTCAATCGTTACATGAAAACATTTTGCCAGGAGAATGAGTTTCTCCAGGGTCACGGAGCGTTCACCGCGCTCGATCAGGCCCACATAGGTAGTGGAAACATTAATATATTCTGCCACCTGCTCCTGCGTCATGCCGCAGTGCAGGCGTTCCTCCCGTAAACGTTTTCCCAAAATTGTGCGATCCATAATGACTCCAATCCGTTTTTTATTCTTCTATTTTAACTGTAACCGATCATAGAATTAACAAACTAATAGTTATATAATAAGTAACTATTAGTTGACAAAATGAATATTATAAATATAATTAGAAGAAGAGACTGTTTTTATGTACAGAAAGAAGAAAGCGGGTGATAATGTAAATGTCCAATGTCAGATGTTCAAAATGTGGAGCTTTGATTGGGAATGTGGAGGCTTCTGGTCATTGCCGGAATGGCTTTGGACAAAGAGAGCGGTTCGGATACAGAATCACGCCCAGTTTATGAAAATCAACAGAAAAAGGATACAGTCAAAGAATATAAAATTGGAGAAACATGGACGGTAGACGGGGAGTGGAGTCTTACTGTAAATTCTGTAAAAGAAACAGAGGACAGAAATCAATTCAGCGAAATGAGATACAAAAAATATGAAGGAAAAACAAAAGAAGTATAAGAGGAACAGCTGAGAAAGATATGTCTGTTACGATGAAAGACCGTGGCATATGTAATGCGAACAGGTTTATTGCAAACTCTCTTCTGTGATATGAAATTGTGTCACATAATGACAGGAAAAAGCAGTATTGTGTGTTGAAATGAAGAGTATAATACGGATTGGGGGAGATATATGTCAAGAGTATGTCCGGAATGTGGAAGAGAGTATTTTGGCCAGACGGTAAAATGTATTCATTGTAATATACCGTTGGTTGAAAAGAGCGGCTCGCCAACTACACAACAAACAAGAGGAAAAACTGCTCAACAGACAAGGCAGATGGCGGAGCAGATTAATTATCAGAGGGTACAGCAGGCGAGAGCCGAACCGGAGAGGAGAAGGCAGGAACAAGAGGAGCCCATCGAAGAAGTGCAGATAGAGCCGATTCCAATCAAAAATTCTACATTGGGGATTTTAGCACTGGTGTTTTCAGTCTTGGGATGTTTGTCTCCGGTTGGAATCGTGTTAGCTATAATTGATTTGTGTAGAAAAGATGAGATGAAAAAGACGTGTTCCGGTGTCGCACTGGGTATAGCGTCAGCATGGATTGTACTGCTTGTTTTTTTCGGTATGATGCCTGACTCAAGTACAAGAGGTGAAATATCAAATCAAAGGAATACCACAACGCAGTCATCTGGAAAAGATACATTTGGGCTATTGGAAACAGCAGAAATGAATGACGTGCAGGTAAGGATGACGGATTATAAGGAAAGCTACGGTTCTGAATGGAATTCCCCGGATGACGGAAAAGTATTTGTCCTTGTAGAGTTTGAGATATCCAATAATTCTGATTCAGAAGTGGCTGTGAGCAGTACTTTGAGTTTTGATGCATACGTGGACGGATATTCAACAAATCTGTCGATTAGCGCGTTGATGGAAAAAGACGGCGAACAACTGGACGGCAGCATAGCTCCGGGTATGAAAATGCTGGGATGTATAGGGTATGAAGTTCCTGAGGACTGGGAAAATATTGAAATTCATTTTTCAGATAATGTTTGGAGCAGTAATCAGTTTAAATTTCAAATTTCAAAAACAGATACGTCAGCAGCGATATCAAAGCAGTTATCCACATATAAAGATTTTGACAGAATGGAGTTTTATTTGACAGAGAGAAAATAACCAATAATTATGTAAAATGTCCAATCAGTCTATTTCTTTCATATGTGGTTGAATATCAATATCTTACAAAAGAGGAGGATTCATAATGGCAAATGTAAAATGTCCAAAATGTCAGAATTTAATATCGGAGGTTCAACCAGGTCAATTAGTAAAGTGCCCAAAATGCGGTTACGACATGAAGTTGGCTGGTTCGACCAGTGCGCAAACGTCTTCTGCAAATTCTTTTTCCGGGAATAGTAAGAAGAGAAAAACGGCACCCCTGGCACCTTGGAAATTAGTTTCGGGTATATTGTCCATGATACTTTTTATCGTGGTTTCATTCCAGTCCTGCGCGGCAGGGGCTTATAATGCATTATCAAATAATGGAGAGTCAAGCGGAAGCGGAGGCATTATTCTGGCTATATTAATGTTATCCGGAGGAATTGTATCGGTTGCTACAAGAAAGAGTGAAAGAAACGGTGGAAATATCGCACTGATAGTTCTTTTTGGACTGGCTTCATTTTTCGGATTTGTTCTTGCAGGGAGCTTTACGGACTTGAATGTATGGGCATTCTGGTGTTTGGTGAATGCTGTTCTTGCGATAGTGGCATTGGTAAAGAACCGGTGATATTGCATTAAAAAATAACTATTTCGTATAGATTTATGATGGAGATTTAAATAAACATAGTGCAGCTTTTGTATGTAATTAGCACTGAAAATGCCATTTTTCCATAAGCCGACAGGTGCATGATCGGATATTGGTTGTCAGCAAAACAGGTTTCTATGAAATGTCCTGTCTGCAGCAGATGATTTCTGCCGCAGGCAGGATGTTTTTGTCTGGGAATGATTTTACTTGTATCTCACTTTTATGTTATCTGTTTCAAACCGCAAAGGCATATTTGTATAGTGCGATGGGCATAGATTTATTTGGACAAGATATATTGTTGAATGTTTTTGGAGCAATATGTTATACTGGAGAAGTGTTTTGAGGAAAATTTTTGATTGAGGTCATAAAGAGGAATCTCCATATGCTTATCAGATATTTTTGCGGCAATGGTACCCACAGTGAACAATTTTGATTATCGCAGATTTGAACACAGCATACTTAACGGAGAAGCTGCGAAGCAAAATACTGAAGACAATTCAGCAGGTCGTGTTCGAGAAAGAGACTACCAGACAGCAGGCAGTCCATCCCGGAAACATACAAAAAGACACAAAATGGAGGAAAACGATCATGTACCCGACTCGACAGGAAGCAGAAGCATTATTGGCAGACGCCGCGCGCTGTAATCCCGGCCCATGGGAGGCGCACAGCCGTGTGACGGCATGGTGTGCGGAGAAGATTGCGCAGGCGTGTCCGGAGATGGATGCGGAGAAAGCCTGGGTGCTGGGACTGCTGCATGACATCGGCAGGAAGTTCGGGGTGAAGCATTTAGGGCATGTCTATGACGGGTGGCGGTATATGATGCAGTCAGGATATGATGAAGCGGCCAGAATCTGTCTGACGCATTCTTTCAACGAGGGGAAGCTGGAGAGTTATATCGGGAAATTCGATATCACGGAGGAAGAAACGAAGGAGCTCCGTCACGCGCTTGCACAGACGTCTTTTGACGATAATGACAGGCTGATCCAGCTGTGCGACTCTATTGCCGGTGCGGAAGGCGTGGTGAACATAGAAGACAGGATGAACGATGTTAAGAGAAGATATGGCCGGTTTCCGCAGTCGAAGTGGGATAAGAATCTGGAATTGAAGGCATTTTTTGAACAGATGGCTGGTGAAGATATTTATAACGTAGTGGGTGGAATCGGGGCAGGTATTTGAGGAAGCATGGAATGTCCAGGAGCCCCTTTTTGATGATCGGAAGAAGAAGCAATATGCCGGAGAAAAAGACAAAGCAGAAGGGAGAAACTAAAATGAGAGAGACAGTAACGATCAAAGTGGAAGAACCGCAATATTCCGTGGTCACGGGAATGGCATTTTCTCAGGTAGACGCCTGGTTTGGCCATACGAGAAGGGATCTGAAAATGGATATCATCTATCCGGAAGATCAGGAGAGGCTTTATCCCTGTATTGTATGGATCTGCGGCGGTGCATGGGTGCAGATGGACAAGTCGGCTCATCTGGCTTATCTGACAGAGCTGGCACGGACAGGTTTCGTGGTAGCCAGCGTGGAGTACCGTACCAGCAACGAAGGCCCTTATCCGATGCCGCTTATCGACATCAAGGCAGGGATTCGTTATCTGCGCGCGCACAGTGAGCGGTTCCGGATCGAGCCAGAACATTTTGGCGTGATGGGAGAGTCGGCTGGCGGGTATCTGACAGCAATGGCGGCGTTAGCCAATGATCCGGCCTTCGATGTGGGAGATTACACAGACTATTCCAGTCGGGTACAGGCGGCATGCCCCTGGTATCCGCCGACGGATATTTCCGGGTTCCCTTACAATTCGCCTGTGGAGGCGGCAGCTTCGCCGGAGTCGCTGATGCTGGGGATGAATGTCATGCTGCAGAAGGAAGAAGCCCTGAAAGCATGTCCGGTGAGCTTTGTGACAAAGGACGCTCCGCCGTTTATGATCCTGCACGGTATCGACGACCACACGGTGCCTTTCGGGCAGGGAGAAGTCCTGCATGATAAGTTGGAAGAGGCGGGATGCGATGTCAGGCTGATTGCCATTGCAGGAGCGGATCACGCGGATAAACAGTTTTTCCAGAGAGAGACCTGGAAGTGGATCGCGGAGTTTTTCCATGAGAAATTAGGCTGAAAGAGTTAAAGATCAGTCGCGCTAGAGAGTGCAGGAAATCTGTAACAGAAGCAGGGCGGAAATGGCGATAGAGAGGTAATTTATGCAGTTATTAAGTGCAAATGATATGGCGAAACTGGGCTGCGGCGAGTGCGGCGGGTGCAGTGCCTGCTGCCGGGGGATGGGGCAGTCCATCCTGTTGGATCCCCATGATCTCTTTTTACTGCAAAAGGCGACCGGCCTGCAATTTGGTGGGTTGATGCAGGAGAAGCTGGAGCTGTGTGTGGAGGAGGGAATGATCCTTCCGGCGCTTAAAATGCAGTCTGGGACCGATGCCTGCGGCTTTCTGAATGGGGAGGGCCGATGCAGCATTCATCCGTACAGACCGGGCCTGTGCAGGTTGTTTCCGCTGGGCAGAAAGTACGATGAGGAGGGGCTGCATTATTTCCTGCTGGAAGATGCCTGTGAGATCAGAAACCGGACCAAGGTCAAGATCAGGAAATGGCTGGAACTGCCGGCACTTGCGCAGTATGAGAGATTTCTGACCGCATGGCATGAGCTGCGTATAAGTCTGCAGGAGCAGATCGAAAAACAAACAACAGACAGTTTTGCACAGGAAATTAACGTGAAGTTTCTGGAGCTGTTTTATCAGAAGCCTTATGCGGAAGAGGAGGATTTCTATGAGCAGTTTGAGAAACGCAGGGAGGAATTCATGCATCTGTTTATGTGCAGTATGCGCAGCTTCAACAGAAGCGAGGCAGACGCAGGGCAGAAACAGCAGAGCAGCAATGAAGAAGCAGGTATAAAGAAGCAATAGATAAGATAAATGAAGCAACAGATGAATGAAGTAACAGATAAAAGAAGTAATAGATAAATAAAGCAACACTAAATGAAGTAACAGGTAAAAGAAGCAGTAGATAAATAAAGCAACAGATATAAAGAAGTAATAGATAAAAAAGCAAAAGATAAATAAAGCAATAGATAATAGTTTGAAAAAGATAAAAAAGGAGCAGAGAAACGGAAATGAAGACAAAACATGTAGTAGTAATGCTTATGCTGATCATAACAGGATTATTATGCTGTGCCTGCGGGACGCAGAAGGAAGGGAGCAGCGATCAGCTGGAAGGCAGTCTCGGGGATATCATAGCCGGTCTTTATGAAAAAGCAGAGTTGTCGGAAGATTTTAAAGCAGGGTTGGACAGTTTTGAGACCTTTGAACTGACGGAGGAAATGGAAGTTTCGATTCTGGGCACGGATGAGATAGAATATACGGAGGCGACGGCATCCATTCCCATGATCTCCCCCAATGCTTTTCAGCTCGTGCTTCTCAGAGTGGAAGAGGATAAAGTGGACACAGTCAAGCAGCAACTGAAAGACAATGCGGATCTGAATAAATGGATCTGTGTCAGTGCGGAGACGATGCTGATCGAGAGCCGCGGCAATGTAATCTTCTTTGTGATGGGAGACAGCGATTCAACCTATGCGCTCAACAGTGCTTTTCAGAAATATTAAAGAATAAAATCAGAAAGAAACAAAAATCAGAAAGAAACAAAAATAAGAAAGAAACAAAAATAAGAAAGAACCAAAGTAGAAAGAATGAAAAGCGCCCGGTTCCTTTCCGCATTATAACATAAGAGGAAAGGGAGAGTGTAAAATAAAGTGTGTAAGTTACCGGTAACAAAACTTACGCACTTTATTTTTTATATAAGGTGCGGTATTCTAAAACGAAAGGAATGAAAGGATTATGAGCACAACACTTATGGCAGGAAAACAGAAAAGAGACCCCAGGACTGTTGCAATAGCAAAGGCGATCCTGGAGCAGTACAACTGTAAAAATGTAGAGGACATGCAGGATGCGATCAAAGATATCTTTGGCCCCATGTTTGAAGCGATGCTGCAGGGAGAGATGGATTCCCACCTGGGGTACGAATCCAATGACCATGGTCCTAAAAGTACTGAAAACCGCCGCAATGGATACAACAGTAAGACTCTGAAATCTACTTACGGAGATATCCCGGTAGAGGTACCCCGTGACAGGGATGCCTCTTTTGAACCGCAGGTGATCCCAAAGCGTACACGGGATGTGAGCGGGATCGAGGATAAGGTCCTTTCCATGTATGCAAGGGGCATGAGCCAGCGTGATATTGCCGATACCGTGGAGGATATTTATGGCTTTGGGATATCCCATGATACGATATCCGCGATCACAGACAGAGTGATCGAAACGGCTGACGAATGGCAGAACCGTCCTCTTAAGAAATTTTATACCTTCCTGTTTGTAGACTGCCTGTATGTGTCGGTTCGCAAGGAGATGGAAACAAAAAACCTCGCTGTTTATGTGATCCTGGGATATGACGTAAACGGGATGAAGGATATCTTAGGGCTCTGGATCGGTGAAGCAGAGGGAAAACATTACTGGATGCAGATCTTTGATGAGATCAAAGCCCGCGGCGTGGAGGATGTGCTGTTCATCAGCATGGACGGTGTATCCGGGCTGGAGGAAGGGGCAAGGTCCATTTTTAAGGATGCAGTGGTCCAGCGCTGTATCGTGCATCTGATCCGCAATTCTATCAGATACATACCCTCTAAAGACTATAAAACATATACAGCCCAATTGAAGAAAGTGTACGGCGCATCCAGCCTGAAAGCGGCAGAGGCAGAATTTGAGAGGTTTAAGCAGGCATGGAGCCAATATCCCGGGGCCGTGGATGTATGGGTACGTAACTGGCAGCATGTGGAACAGCTCTTCAACTATGGGAGCGCAGTACGCAAAGTGATGTATACGACTAACAGTATAGAAGCTGTCAATTCCAGCTTCCGTAAAGTGACAAAGAAGGGTTCTTTTCCCAGCGAAGACGCCGTAAGAAAAGCCCTGTACCTGCGGATCACGGAATTATATAAGAAGTGGAACGGCCGGCCGGTCGCCAACTGGGCACTGGTCAGGAACCAGCTGTCCATGGAGGATAAGATGCAGTCACGGATCTTAAAATATGAGGAATTATAGGAGGAAAGGATAATGGTGCGACAAAATAAAACTACTTTTGAAGAATGCAACGAGATGTTGGAGGATGTGCTCACACAGATCCAGGATTTCCGGGAGGAATTCACATCCACATTAGATGATATAGAAGATATGATTACAAGTGCTATGAATGCTGAGGTCTCAGGGCTCTGCCCTAAGGACCCGCAAGGGACCAGTCCCTTGACCCGCTTGCCGGGCTCTGCCCAGACCCGTCCATGCCGGAAGCGCGGAAAAGGGAAGCCCCTTTTCCGAAGGATAAGGATGTTCTGAGAGCCTTATGTCAAGAGACTTTCGCGGCATAACAGGGCCCCTGCCCCATTATTCCACGGTTCTCTTGACAACGGTTTCCGGGATTGATCTAAAATGATATTTCACACAAAAATCAGCGGCTGTATACAACCGCTGATAAAAAATAAAAAAACTTACACATTTAACTTGACAAACCCTCAGTCACTATTCTATCTGCTCTTCCGAATCACTTTGAATCGCAAGCCGCACGACAGCATCATATCTGTCCTGGTAGCCGGGCGATGAATTATGTGCGATATGGATCACGATCCTTTCATTGTCCGCAAGGAGCAGATCCTCGATCAGTTCTGCATTCTGCGGGTCGAGTCCGGAAAGCACCTCATCATAAATGACAATACTCTTATGAAGCGTCAAACTTCTGGCCAGACCGATCCGGGCCTTTTCGCCTCCGGAAACCTGCAGGGTCTCGTTGCTGATCTGTGTATCAAGCGTATATCCGTTTGCGGCGAAAAACCTGTCGAGTTTTACTTTGCTGATTATCGCAAGCAGTTCTTCATCCGTACAGGTTCCCTTCAGATCAAGATTACGCCTGATCGTATCGTCGAAAATATAAACCTGCTGCGGCACCACCGCCGAATGATGGTAAATTTCAGAAGGGGAAAGCTCCTGTTGGTCAATCCTGTCATAATATATGTGACCGGAACCGGGATGCAGCGTCCCCAGCAAAAGTTTGATCAAGGTGGTCTTGCCGCTGCCGCTTTCTCCAATGATCAGATATTTCCTGCCCTGCTCAAAGCAATAATTAAAATGACTTAAAACACAGCGCTGCTTTTCAGGATAAACAAATGATACATCGTCAAGTTTTATACTGCACACCTTCTCCAGCCGGAAATCTTCCCGGTGTTTATGTCCTGCCAGGATCTTCTCCGTATTCTCAATATAGGGACGCGAAGAGCGGATGGAAATGACCGCATTGATCAAACTGACCACCGGATTACTGACTATCATCCCCAGCTGAAAGATCAATACGAATTGCTGGAAGTCAATCTTACCCAAACGCATGAGATAAAAGGCAACAAACAGCCCGGAAAACTGCGAAAGCGTTACACTGGCATTCGCGATAAGCCCGCTCAGGTTAGACAATTTCATGATCTGTTTCTCCGCATCCGCTGCCGCTGCAAAGTGCGTATGCATACTCTCGGAAACCTGCTTCTCCCCTTCCTGGAAACGGGCAGTAAAAAACCCGCTCAGCAGGTCTTTGATCTTAACCGTCATCCCCACCAGCGTGTTCATTGACCGTTCCTGGCAGGCAGCGATCTTCTGCGGCATCAGCAGATTGTTAACAGTCAAAGGCAGCAAAAAAATAAGGATGATCAGAAAACTCATCCAGTGGCAATATAGCAGCAGCACTGCTATCAGACCGATACTAAGGCCGTTCACGATCACTTTCAGCGTACCCTCAAAAAGTTCCCTGGACAGGATCTGCGTATCACGCCCGATCTGATTGTAATACGCCCCGCTGTCTTTTTTCTCAAACTCATCAATAGGCATGGCGTAAATACTGTCAAAGACCTGCCTGCGCAATTCAAACTCACTGTCCAGTAACAGATTTGCCTTGATATTATCTGCAAACCAGGCAATAAACAATGCGCATAACAGGATCAGTATATTTCTGAACAACGCCTCATAACTCAATTCACTGTCCAGAAATGCTCCTGAGAGTCCGGCCATGCTCCATGCGATCAGCGGCTGGGAAGATGCCGCAAACAATGCCGTCACCATGATCCGCACGGCGTTATCTCGATTTATAAAGACCGATAAAATTCTTTTCATCTCTTAAATTCACCCCTTGCCATACCACCAGATATATCATATAAAACACGGGTGCTAAAGTTACGAATAAAGGCATAATCGCCAATACAGTATAAGCATCATAGTTGTTCCAATGCTTCTCGTTCCAGCACTTATGACAGTTAATCCGAAAGAAAACCTGCAGCACTTTTTGTAACACACAATCCCATAGCTATGGATCATTCTCATCCCATCATCAAACAATGTCTCTGCATAATTCCTGTCTTTGACCTGCTGCAGTGTTTTGCGAAAAACGGGATAACATCAGCAGTCTGTTTTCCGGTATCTCGCCAGCCATCGCGAACTCTCCCACATCATCCAACTTTATCAGTTTTCTTCCTGCTGCCGCTCCGCACCTTTTAAGCTCAGGGAGCTAACAAAGAATCTTCCAGAGTATCTGTCGCAAAGTTCCGTATCACCGACAATTTCCAGACCATCAAAGATGGTACGAGCACTGGCCGCGTAAACAGGTTCACTTTTCCTTCCACAGTATACCCCTTCCTGAAGATCAGCGTCAAGTACCCAATCACTATTCTGATAACAATATTACAGTTTATTGCAATACAGTTCTTCGCCATCTGTTCGATTATGTAAAAAAGTCCTCCACCTTACGGCAAAGGACTATACTTTTGACCCAATCTTTTATACACCACATATCGGTCAGCGACAGACTTACTTTGTGCTTATATTCCAGCAAACACAAGGTGGAAAGTCAATAAAACTCTGGCAGCAAAAAGTTACACAGTGTCACCCTGACTAAACGCTGCAATTTACCTTTCTGCCAACATTATCAATTACCGCCTTCGCATTGGAAATTTTTGATGCGGCAGCATTGACATCCTCAAACAGCCATTGCGCTATACCACTACCAGCATTTGTACCTGCCACAGTATCATATACAGCCTTCATAAGCTTCCGATATTCTTTATATGTTTCACTCAAGGCATCCTCATCATACAGATCCACACCGGCAAACAGCTCTTTTACTTTTGATGTAACATTTCTATTCGTCGCCGAGCGCACCCCATGGCTGATAACTTCTCCGTTATCTATTCTCGCAAGCGTATCATCCAAACGCGCAAGCCACCCGGCGCCGACCACCGGACCCAATTCCCTTAAGAACATTTCTCTCAGTTCAGCATACATTCTCCTGTCGTCTATTTTTCTCACATTATAATACTGATTTCGTGCTCCCTGATCGCCATCTTCCGTATGATCTATAAAATACTTCTCACCACTGTACCTCTCCTTCTCCGCCTGCACCATACTGTCCAAATACTCTTCCATGAACTGGTTGATAACTCCGGCCTGCTCTTGTGTCAGGTTTTTTTGCGCATAGCTGCTTACCATGTTGGATGCAATTCCCATAGACGCATAATCCTTATAATCCAGCGAACTTCCTTTTGTCGGCAGCATGGATATGGCATTCTTCATAACTTCCCTGCTTGCACTCAACTCCGCAGCCGTAAAAGTAACACCGTCTATATTGTAAACCGTATTGCTGCTGCCACTGTTATTGGCAACGCTTGTGACTGCCTTAATACCAACACCGGGCGCATTCATGATCGCGCTGCGATCCATTTCGCAGATGTATGTAAACTGCTCTTTATTCTTACGTATAGTCTCTAATTCCTCCGCCGAGACAGCTTTCATCGTTCCGGATGACACCGCTTTTAACTCCTTCTCGGTACAGCCGATCACTTTCTTGTTTACTGCATTGATCACGGTATGATTCTGTCTCACCAAACCTGTATTTGCATAATGAATTCCAATAGACATAAGCTAATCTCCTAACTGCTAAGCAAGTGGCCCTTTTTCAAAATGATATACTATTTGCCTGGACGTCGCTTTTCCACACTTTTTCGTTTTAAGAATCTTATTGTTTAGCATAGTACTATTATATATAGTACACCGATTTTTGTCAACCGTTTGTTGGTGTCATCGTTACCCTACAACTTTATTCCACTGGTTTGGAACTCCTTTTTTCTGCGCTCCCCCTTTTCATCAATATTTCGAATGAGTGACCAAAGCATATCCGAAACATTGATATCTCATATTATCAGCCCCCAGAGTTCCTCGATTTCTTAAATAATTAAAAAACGCTTCGGAACTTCGGTATTATTTTGTATCTGCTCTTTGAATTCTTCGGGTATTCGATCAAGCCTTCCAGCAATGTACTATTTCTAAAAATATTTTCCGACTCATTTACAACTTTCCATCTACTCCTTATAAAAATTTTAATGCGGGCATTTAGGATACTTTAATTCATACGCCAAACTTTCATTTATCACATTTCCACATCTGCTGCACCTTCTCGCATTATAAACATATATGGTACAGCTATCCCCTCTCTTCTCATGTTCATGTTGTGTCCCATTCACATATGTATGGCTGCACGCCTTCTGCTCCTGCCGTCCCTCGCCGGTGTATATATTCCCCTGCAGATCCTGGAAATAACTTTCAGCCGGAAGCTCTTTTAGATCCGTTGCATCTACATCCACAAACAGACTGTTCATCTCTTCCTCACTTCCCTTGAACCCTTCCTCTACAAAAATCTCCTCCCATCGCGTACCATGCTTAATGTTCTCTCCGCTTTGATCCAACACTATAATCGGCTTCTCATATGCCAATACCGGAATCGAACCCACCAGACCGGTCAACGCCGTAAAGCATACCGCCAATACCCTCATTCCTGCTTTCAATTTCCTTGTCTTCATCATTAATGATATCCTTTCCTTAACATTTTCCCTACTGCTGCCAAAAGGCGCAGTATACTTAAAACCCTTTCCACTCTTTCCACGCTCTACTGTAACCATTTGCAGAATTAATTGAGCATACATCTTCCTCTGCTCTTCTCCGCAATTCAACGCAATCTGTTCATCGCAGACACTTTCACTCACCTTACCCAATTCACGGACCAGCCAGTAAACCAACGGATTATACCAGTTTAACCCGGTCACCAGCACTCCCAACAGTTTAAAGAGCGTGTCATAATTTTTGATATGCAGCAGCTCGTGCTCATAGATGAACCCGCCTTCCTCATCCGAATATCTCTGCTTCGGCAGCAACAGGATTGGTCGTATAACCCCGATGGACAACGGCACCTTCAGACCCGGATCCCATCTGTACCTTATGTTTCTTCTGATCCCCAATCCGGTTCTTGCCGCTTCCAGCGCTTCCAGCGTCTCCTTAACCGTAATATCCTCACTGGCCTCAAAGAGTCTTCTTCTTTCTTTGCCGTAACCGGACAGTTTGAGAAATATGATCGTAACGGCTACGATGCTCCACACGATAAACAATGTGATTTTTGCCGCCATAAAAGGAAAATAGATTTTCCCTTCCCACGTCACTTCAATGACATTCTGGGACATATCATACACTCGATTACCTTCCTGGTCCATAAACAGCGTGCGTTCCTGCGCGCGATCCTGTACGATATCCTGTGCTATATCCATATAATGTCCCAGTTGGACCGGCACCATATAAAAAAACAAAGCCATAATCAGAATTCGATATCGATGCTTCGCGCCGAAAGACTTTTTCAAAGCCGCCATGAAAATGAGATAAAGAAATAACACCATGCTGCCCGCGCACGTCATCGATCCCAGCAGTTTCATAATCTGTTCTCCTCTAACAGTTTCCTGATCTCTTCCGCTTCCTCCCTGCTTATCATCTCACCGCCGGACAAAGCACTTACAAAGTTCATGAATGAGCCGCTGTAGGAATCCCTGATAAACTGCTCCGCTCCTTTCTGCTTATATTCCATTCTTGTGACCAGGGGCACATACAGATATTTTCTGTCCTTTGAGATCCTGTCAATAAACCCGGCCTGCAGCAGTTTGGCCAGAAAAGTATTCAAAGTCTGCTTCTTCCAGTCCTTATCACAATGTTCGTTGAAATAATCCAGGATCTCCTTGGACGACATCTTTCTGTCTTTCTCCCACAGTAATTCCATGATCTCTTCTTCTGATTTCGTCAAACTATATCTTCCGTTCATTCTCTATACCCTTCCTTTCGCCTTTCATCCCGCTTTACAGATCCTATGCTTATACCCTTGTTTTCCGCAAGACTATATCTTATATTATTGTACTATAGGCGTTGGTATCGGCTGTTGATTGATGCAAATATTCTTTTGGATGTTCTTCAAAACCGGGAGCCGCATGTCCGGACTTCCACCGTTATCTGGAAACTATGTGAAACGGAGAAAGCAAGAGGCTGTGTTTCTGTTTTATCGTTTGCCAATTTGGTCTATGTTATGCGAAAGGAATTAGATGCAAAGAAAATTGAGGAGACTTTGAAGGCGCTGTCGTTGATCTTTGAATTTGCAGATTTCAATGTATCGGATAAGCCCGGTCAATGCATCCGTCAGATATGATACGGCAGCATCTTTTGGAATAAAGCGCCCTACCTCCCGGCCATTTTTCGTTACAATGATTTCCTGTCCGGACATGACAAGATTCAGATATCTCCCGAAATTATTCTGCATTTCTGTTGCAGTTGCGATTGCAGCGATCATAGAATTACCTCCTTTAGCTATTTTCAGTTTATCAGGTATTAGCTAATTTATCAATAAAGACAGGCAAAGAAAAGGACGCGTTCCCGCGTCCTTTCTCGTTACATCCACACTATGCATTTGTTTACTCGTCGTTTGGTTCCAAAAGCGCCTTTTCATAGCTGTCCAGAATAATGCTCTGTATTCTGTCCCGGGTCTCCGAGTTGATCGGATGTGCAATGTCGCGGTACTCGCCGTCGTTGGCTTTCTTGCTGGGCATTGCAATGAAAAGACCTTTCTCACCTTCAATTACTTTAATGTCATGAACTACGAATTCATCGTCTATGGTAATTGAGACGATTGCTTTCATCTTGCTGTCTTGAGTCATTTTACGCACGCGGACATCAGTAATTCTCATGAAGCTCAGCCTCCTTATCATATGATACCGGACAGTAACCTGCCGGTTTTCACAAGCTTTTCCACACAAGTCATACTCATCAAGCCACGTAGCTTGTAATAAAACATTTAATTAGTTACGCACATGCCTCTTACACAATATAATACATCTTTCAATCGCAACCGCCTTTCCATCATACCATTAAATTACGAATCTGTCATTATGTTCTACCACAATTTCTATACCATTTTCCCCTTTATGGTAAGAATTGGCCCGTATCGTCCCCCTGCTCTCCACGATACAATTCTCAATATGTGTATTATCTCCAATATAGACATCATTCAGAATGATGGAATTCTTGATATAGCAGTTGTTGCCGATGTAAGTTTTCTTAAAGATCACAGAATCTTCTACCTTACCGTTCACAATACATCCGCTGGAGATCAAGCTGTTCCTGATGCTTGCTCCCACATTATACTTGGCAGGCGGCAGATCATCAACCCTGGAATAAATATCCGGATACTGCTTGAAGAAATAATTCCGGATCTCCGGATGAAGGAAATCCATGTTCGTCTTAAAGTAATCATCCACGGAAGCGATATTACTCCAGTATTCTTTGATCTTGTAACCGTAGATACCCTTCATATTCTTATAACGGATCAGAATATCTTTCACGAAATCGTATCTGTCTTCTTCTGCACATCTTTCGATCATCTCAATCAGCTGCCGTCTTCTGACTACATAGATACCGCAGGAGATCGTGTTGGATCTGGCCACCACCGGCTTCTCCTCGAATTCCTCTATGCGGCACTCCTCGTTCATCTTGACCGATCCGTACCTGTCCACATTGACGTCCGCAGGCATATCCTTACATACAACAGTGATGTCTGCCTTCTTCTCAATATGGTACTCCAGAAGCTTATTATAATCCATTTTGTAAACGCAGTCACCGGAAGATATTACCACGTATGGTTCATGGCTGTTTTTCAGGAAAGAAAGGTTCTGTGCAATGGCATCTGCTGTACCACGATACCATGCATTACTCTCTGCTGTCAATGCCGGAGTAAAAACCCTCAGCCCTCCCTGCTTACGACCGAAATCCCACCACTTGGAAGAACTTAAGTGCTCGTTCAGGCTTCCGGCATTGTACTGCGTAAACACAGCGACCTTATTAATGTGGGAATTGGACATATTGCTCAGCGCAAAATCAATCCCGCGATAGCTTCCCGCGATGGGCATGGCACAGACCGCCCGTTTCTGAGTCAGCTCCTTGATCCTGTGATTGTTGCCGCCTGCCAAGATTATTCCGATTGCTCTCACTGTTTATCACCTGCCTTAATCAAAGTTTTACCACTCGGAAGACTGCCCTCCGCATAGTCCTGTGCACTCGTCACGCCAAATACGACCGAATTCTTACCGACGGTGACGCCCTGCGGGATAAAGCTCTTCTCCCCTACCGCCACGATGCCGCTGTTGTAGATGTGAGGATCTGTCTCATTCGCTGCTTCCTCCCCAACACCCAGTCTGACATCATCTTCGATCACTGTATTCTCGGCGACAATAGCCTTGTGCAATTCACAGTGGCTGCCAATCCGCGTCTCATTCATGATGATGGAATCTCTGATGACCGTTCCCTCACCCACTGTGACGCCGCAGCCGATTACGGAATTATATACCTGGCCGTAGATCTCGGAACCTTCCCCGATGATACTCCGCTCCACAATACTGTCAGAAGACAGGTACTGCGGCGGCAATATCTCGCTCTTGGTGTAGATCTTCCAATACTCCTCGTAAAGGTTGAACTCCGGAACGATATCGATCAGTTCCATATTCGCTTCCCAATAGGAACTCAATGTGCCGACATCCTTCCAGTATCCGTTAAACTCATAAGCGTAAAGAGGCGCCCCCTTCCCATGGCAATAAGGAATGATATGCTTGCCGAAATCCAGTCCCGGCTGTGAAGCGTTCGTCAGCAGCGCTTCCTTCAACGTCTTCCAGTTGAATATGTAGATTCCCATGGAAGCGAGGTTGCTGCGCGGATTCTCCGGCTTCTCTTCAAAATCCGTGATCCTGCGGTCCTTGTCCGTGATCATAATCCCGAACCTCTTCGCCTCTTCCATCGGCACCGGCATGACTGCAATCGTCACCTCCGCTCCGTTCTGCTTATGGAAATCCAGCATCACTTCATAATCCATCTTGTAGATATGATCGCCCGACAGGATCAGCACATATTCCGGATTGTAACTCTCCATGTAGTCCAGATTCTGATAGATCGCATTCGCCGTCCCTGTATACCACTCGCTGTTAACGCTCTTCTCATACGGCGGAAGCACCGTCACACCGCCGATATTCCTGTCAAGATCCCAAGGAATACCGATTCCGATATGAGTATTGAGACGAAGCGGCTGATACTGCGTCAGCACACCCACGGTGTCAACACCAGAATTGATACAGTTACTGAGCGGAAAGTCGATGATCCGGTATTTGCCGCCAAACGCTACAGCAGGTTTTGCAACCTTCGACGTAAACACTCCCAATCGGCTTCCCTGACCGCCTGCTAAGAGCATGGCAATCATTTCCTTCTTAACCATGTTATCACCTCTTGTTTCCTAGTTTTTATAAAAAAACGAGCACAGCTCGTTTACGAGCTTCGCTTCTCGAACTCGGATTAACGAAGCAATTTCCCAATATCCTGATAATAAATTTGCTTCGCAGATCAAGCTTGTTTCAAACGGGTTCTTTTGCTTTGCATAATTATATCACACTCTGAATTGAAAGTGAATATAATTTACGAATTTATTCTCCCGATATTTCGCCTACCATGTTAATAATTTACAATAAGCACCTCCTGTTTTCCGGTTTATTTATTCATTTTATACATCTTCCTTTTTATGTGTTATAATTTTACCCCGCGCCCCTGTCAATTTTCCCCAAGCAGCCTTCCGCACTCTCTGTCACAGTTTTTTCAATATATATGCTGCCGGCCGGCTTCCCGAAACGTTCCCGCTTACTTTTTCCAAAAACATATTGGTTTTTTTTTGCCAAATGAGTATAATACTAGTAAAAAATGTAAATTTTTCAAGGAGACATCCATGTATCAGATTAATTTTAACAATCCCATTCATATATATTTCATTGGTATCGGCGGCATCAGCATGAGCGGCCTGGCAGAGATCCTGCTCTCCGAAGGTTTCCGGATATCCGGTTCCGACAGAGCACCCTCGCCGCTCACCCATACGCTGGAAGAGCGGGGCGCTGCCGTCTATTACGGCCAGAAAGAGGAGAATATCACGGCTGACATCGATCTGATCGTCTATACCAGCGCGATCCGTCCCGACAATCCGGAGTTGACTGCGGCAGGCCGACTGAATATTCCCACCCTGACCCGTGCGCAGCTTCTGGGACAGATGATGAAAAATTATCAGGTGCCCATTGCCATCAGCGGCACCCACGGCAAGACCACCACCACCTCCATGGTCTCTGAGATCCTTCTGGAGCACAAGGCCGATCCGACACTTTCCATCGGCGGTATCTATAAGCCCATCGGCGGCAATATCCGTGTAGGCTCCTCCGAATATTTTGTCACGGAAGCCTGCGAGTACACCAACAGCTTTCTGAGTTTTTTCCCGAAGATCGGCATCATCCTTAATATAGAAGAAGACCATCTTGATTTCTTTAAGGATATTCAGGACATCCGCAGCTCCTTCCATAAATTTGCCGAACTGCTTCCTGCCAACGGGACTCTTATCATAAACGGCGACATCGACCATTATGAAGAAATCACACAGGGGCTGGCCTGTCAGGTCATCACCTACGGTTCTTCGCCTGACCATGACTACCATCCGACGGATATCACCTACGATGCTTCAGGTTGTCCCTCTTTCCATCTTATGCAAAGAAACGGAAAAGATGACGTATTCTCCCTGCGGGTTCCCGGCGAACACAATGTATACAATGCCGTGGCCGCCATCGCACTGGCCGGCCTGCTTGACATTCCCACAGAGACCACAGCCAAAGCTCTGCTCTCCTACACCGGCACCGACAGGCGTTTCGAATATAAGGGTGAATGGAACGGCGTCACCATCGTCGACGACTATGCCCACCATCCTACTGAGATCACCGCAACCCTGCTGGCTGCACGAGAGCTCCCGCACAAGACTACCTGGTGTGTCTTCCAGCCCCATACTTACACGCGCACCAGGGCTTTCCTCACAGACTTTGCCAGGGCTTTGTCTCTGGCGGATGAGATTGTCCTGGCGGAAATCTATGCCGCCAGAGAGAAGGATACGCTGGGTATCAGTTCTCAGACGCTGCAGGCTGAGATCGAGAAGCTTGGACACCGCTGTTACTATTTCCCGAATTTTTCGGAGATAGAGACATTCCTCATGGAAAATTGCACAAAGGGCGATCTGTTGATAACTATGGGGGCCGGAGATATCGTAAAAGTCGGCGATGACCTGCTTCAGAAATAATTATTCACAATATCCACAGAAAATGCCAGGTATTTCTATTCACTTTCTGTGGATATTGCAGTGTAGATAACGCCCCTTTTACGGGACATCCTGCCGCACCATCCACATTATCCACATTTGGTAAACGTCTGTTCTTATTTTTTTCTTTGTTACTGTTTACCTATTTTATTTTGAGGAACGCTATGCTATAATGCGAGATGTGTCCTTCTGACACACATTGTGCTTTAGGGGTAAAGCGAAGGTGGTGTATTCATGAGTTGTTTCACGATTTATCAGGATAATCATACCGATTCTACGGTTATCTCGAATCGGTTTATAGACGAATATATGCAGGATGCCAACGATGCGCAGCTTAAGATTTATCTGTATCTGCTCCGGATGATGAGCGCCAGCCGCGCTACCAGCATTTCTGATATTGCGGATCTTTTCAATTACACGGAGAAGGATGTGATGCGCGCCCTGAAATACTGGGAGAAGCATCATCTGTTGACGCTGGATCTGGATGAGCATAAGAATGTGATCGGCATCCATCTGCGGGATTTCAACACGCCGTCACCGGCGGCTTCCGTACCGATAGCTGCCCAACCGGCTGCTCTTGCCTCCGTGGTGCCCATTGCTTCCAAGTTCAACTCTGTTGAAAGCGGGAAACAGGCGGCGGCTGAGCTTCCTCAGCAGTTTCTTACCGACAGTCCGGAACAGGCAGCTGAGGCGTCCATTGACAATATTTATGTAAAGCCCAACTATACACTGGATGAGCTGAAGGCTTTTAAATCCGATGAGTCCACTGCCCGGCTCCTGTTCGTAGCGGAGCAGTATTTGAAGAAGACGCTCAGCGCCACCGAAGTGAAGACGATCCTTTTTATTTCAGACAGGCTTGCTTTCTCAGAGGATCTGATCGATTATCTGATCCAGTACTGTGTGGACCGCGGTAAGAAGGAGCTGCGTTACATCGAGAAAGTCGCTGTCAGCTGGGCACAGCAGGGCGTGACCACTCCCGGACAGGCCGCAAAGCTGGCCGGCCGGTATGACAAGTCGGTCTATGAGATCATGAAAGCGTTGGGAAAGAACGGCACTCCTACGAAAACGGAGGTTGCCTATATCACACGCTGGACGAAAGAATACGGCTTCGATACCGATATTATTTTTACTGCCTGTGAGCGCACCGTTCTGGCAACGGACAAGCATCGTTTTGAGTATGCCGACCGAATACTTGCCAGCTGGCAGAAATCCGGTGTACATAGTGTCAATGATATCCAGTCTCTGGATGAACACTACCGCAGGACGAAGCCGTCCAGACCCGCTTCCGGCAACAAGTTCAACCAGTTTACACAGAACAGCTATGACTTCGAAGCTTTAGAGCAGGAGCTGATCAGTAATTAAGCAAAAGTATGCCTGCTTCTTAAATGAGCTTTGCAAACTTGAATATGCCGCACAATTTCCTGTTGGAATATAAGGAGTCTCAGAGTGTCCCTGACAAACGCGCAATATGATACGATTCTTCATCAATACGAGATAAAGCAGCTGAAAAGCCGCCGTGAGGCAGAACGCCGGCTTGCCTGTGTCTATGACCGCATTCCCGGATACCGGGATCTGGAAGACATGGTGGCGGCCGTCTCCGTAGCCCAGGGCAGGAAGCTGCTTGCCGGTGACGAGGAGGCCATGGAAGATCTGCGCGACTCGCTGGCCGAATTATCGGGCCGCAAAGCACAGCTTCTGGAGGATGCCGGCTTTGCCCCTGATTACCTGGAACCGGTCTATGAATGCCCGGACTGTCAGGATACGGGCTATATCGGCAGCGAAAAATGTCACTGTTTTAAGCAGGCCATGATCACCCTGCTCTATGAACAGTCCAACATACGCGAAATGCTCCGCACAGAGAATTTCGATACTCTGTCCTATGAGTATTATGAGGGCGAGGACCTGTCCCGTTTTAAGAATGCGGTGCGGACCTGCCGAAACTTTGTCAAAAATTTCAATTCCGACTACCATAATCTCTTCTTTTATGGTACAGTGGGGACGGGAAAATCTTTTCTCTCCGGTTGTGTCGCCAAGGAACTGATCGAGAGCGGTCATTCCGTGATCTATTTCAGCACCACCGGCCTGTTTGATTTATTATCCAAGAATTCCTTTGATTATAAGAATAGAGAAGAACTGCGTGAAACCTACGCAGACCTGTATCAGTGCGATCTGCTGATCATCGACGATCTGGGCACCGAACTGACCAACCAGTTTGTGACATCCCAGCTTTTTGCTCTTCTGAACGAGCGCCATATGGGGAAAAAGGCTACCATCATCTCCACCAACCTTTCTCTGGAAGAATTGCGGAACCGATACTCTGACCGTATCTTTTCCCGAATCACGAGCCACTATGAAATCTGTAAGCTGACCGGACAGGATATCCGTATGTACAGAAAACGCCTGATGAACAGAAAGTGAGGATCCTTTCATGACGAAACGCGAAGAAAAAAGAAACCTTGAGACCATCCCGGTAGGTTCCCTCGGCATAATCCCGCTGGCCGGATGCAAGCCGCTGGGCGAAAAGGTAGACTATTATCTGGTAAAATGGAGAACCGAGCGGGAGAGCGAGCACAAAGACTCTCTGGCATTCTCCGGCTACCAGCGGGATTCCTATATTCTGGAAGCAACAGTGCCCCGGTTCGGTTCCGGCGAAGCCAAAGGTGTGATCAAGGAATCGGTCCGCGGCTCAGACCTCTATCTTCTGGTGGACGTGGCCAACTACAGCCTGACTTATTCTCTCTGCGGCCATGAGAACCACATGTCACCGGACGATCATTATCAGGATTTAAAACGTATCATCGCCGCGGTGGGCGGCAAGGCGAGACGGATCACGGTCATCATGCCCTATCTCTATGAGAGCCGCCAGCACAAACGTTCCGCCAGAGAATCTCTGGACTGCGCCCTGGCCCTGCAGGAGATGGTCAATATGGGCGTGGACAATATCATCACCTTTGACGCCCACGATCCCCGCGTACAGAATGCCATCCCGCTGAACGGTTTCGAGACCGTACAGCCTGCTTACCAGTTTATCAAAGGACTTTTGGGCCATGTGAAGGGCCTGCAGATCGACAACGACCACATGATGGTGATCAGCCCCGATGAGGGCGGTATGACGAGAGCGATCTACATTGCCAACGTGCTTGGCCTGGATATGGGTATGTTCTACAAGAGACGGGACTACACCCGCATCGTCAACGGTCGCAACCCCATTGTGGCACATGAATTCCTCGGTTCCAGCATCGAAGGCAAGGATATGATCATCATAGATGATATGATCTCCTCCGGTGAGAGCGTTCTGGAAGTGGCAAGCGCCCTCAAGGAACGCAAAGCCAACAGAATCTTCGTGTTCGCCACCTTCGGCCTTTTTACCGCCGGTCTTGAAGGGTTCGATAAGGCATATGAAGACGGCCTGATCCACCGTGTGCTGACCACCAACCTGATCTACCAGACGCCGGAACTGCTTAGCCACGAGTGGTACATCGACTGCGATATGAGCAAATACATCGCCTATATCATCGACACCCTGAATCACGATACTTCCATCAGCGATCTGCTCAATCCTGTGGAGAGGATCCAGTCGGCGGTGGCACGGTATCATGAAGAGGAGCCGGAGGCATAACTGTCGTCAAAAAATAAGAGCCACTTGAAAATCAAGCGGCTCCGGTGTATAATCTACTTAGAAGTGATCGGAATTGAAATCTCCGATTGCCCTCAGTGAAGAATAACTATAAGAATGGCATCCAACTTTCTCAGGGCGGGATGCTATTTCTTTTTATGATTATCTATGTAAGACAGAGCCGCAAATAATACAAGCAATAATGTTAAAACTTCCATTATACTCATAGGGCATCCATCGGAAAATCGCATCCTGTTTTCTTTTCAATTATACAAGATGATTATAACATGCGATGAACAAATGCTCAAATAAAATAAAGCGCCAACGGATCAATTGATATTTTAAAAAGTCAAGCCAGGGCTTGACTTTTTTTTAATTCTCTGTATAATAGATCTTCGGAAAATCATATTAAATTATGGTTTTCCAAAATCACAACGTCAGTTCGAGACCTTCCTGACGAAAAACAAAACTTTAAATATGCAAATTTTATCATGTTTTATCAAGTGCTATGTACTGTTATTATCGTAACAGCCATAGCACTTTCATTTTATCTTGATGTATCCTTTTTTATCTTGTACGGGGTACAAATGGGGTATACCCCTAAAACGCACCTGCTATTAATTTCATTTCTTCTGCCTTAGTTGTTGGCAATACATGTGAATACAAATCCATTGTCATAGCAAGAGTACTGTGTCCCAATATAGTTTTAAGTGTCTGAGGCTTCATACCATTTTCAATCGCTCTTGTTGCAAAAGTGTGTCTAAAGCAATGCGGTGTAAAATATTCAAACTCTATCCCAGCATTGTGTATCTTTTTCAGAATACGGTTGATTTCAGTCTGTAATCTCTCTCTGCTGATCGGTCTTCCATCGCTCATCTGAAAAATATAGCCATTAATAAATATAATTTCCTGACTATTCTTCTTTGACTGATCTTCTATAATGTCAATCATATCCTGTGTAAGAGGAATATCCCGTTTTGATGTCTTAGTTTTGGGTGTATCCTCAAAAAAACCTTGATTTCCACCTTCATATTTCAATGTACGTACAATATGCATTACACCATTTTTCTTGTCAATATCAGAAAATTTCAATCCCCTTATCTCACCACTTCTCATACCTGTTCTGATTGCAAGTGCAAATAAATTATATAAATAGCTATCCTTTGCATACAACATGAATATTTCCTGCTCTTGTACAGAAAAAACTCTACGTGCCTTTGTCTCACCTTGGCGCGGTATTGTTGCCAGAATGACAGGATTTCTTTCTATTATGCCATTTTTAACTGCTTGTTTGAAGCATCCATTCATAACAGCAGAAATAATCTTTATAGTAGATACCGCGTGTCCATCCTTTAACATTTCATTGTATATACGCTGTATATGCTCCCCTCGTATATCTACCATTTTCTTTTTACCTATATACTTATCAATGTAAAAACTATAATAATTTGTATAAGCTATAATTGTTCCAGTTTTCACTTGATTCTTTTTATACTCTTCTATCCATGTTTCAAACCATTCTTTAACAGTCATTCTATTCTTTGCAACAAAACTTCCATGTTCCAGTCTGTATCGTAACTCTGTCATTTTGGTTTTTAATTCCGCCAGACTATCCGCATATACTGAATATCTTTCATTTTCATGCTGTACACGTCCTTCATACTTTCCGTTTCTCCTCTGTCTGATACCTGTTGGTAGTTCTTTACCTTTTAAATCCTTCGCCATAATAAATGCTCCTTTCTGAACTTGAAAACGCCTGCTTAATGCAGGCGTTTTGTTTAATTAGATAATACATTTAGATATCTTTGCACCTTATCAATATTCCAAAGTACTCTTTTGCCAATCTGTACCCTTGCTTCTGCTTCAATACCTATTTTAACAGCTGTAGACCTTCCGCAACTCAGCAATTCTCGCAAATCGCTCGTAGAGATTAATAGTCGCGAATTAAAATTAATTTTAGACTCTCCCGTCTTACGCATAGCTACCTCTTACCAAACGGTATCTAACGAATCATCTAAAATCTGTTGAAACTTGACTTTATGCACTCTGAGAAAATTCTGCTTCTTTCCTTTTCCGATGCTACCTCGAAAATAGTACGTCTGCTTACCATTCCCATTTGGCGATGTCTTAATTATTCCGTCATCATACAAAGCCACAACAACTTCTTTCAAATCCATTGCAAATTCAATGTTATTCGCTATGTAGAAACTGCGAACTTTCCTAAAAATGGTTGTCGGATTGAAATAGAGATAATTTTCATCCTCAAATCCGTCATAAGTTGCCAGATCTTGTTCTGTAATCTTCCTTGTGGCTAAGACAATACTTTTAATCTTCATCAACTCATTCAGTGTTTTAATGAACATCGTTGACGGGCTGTCCTCCGATGATACCGCTTGACTCATCAAAGCATTACTAATGATATCCTGCTCCATATTTCTCGTCCCCCATATTTTGCTTAAATCCCAAATATCGCAATATTCCCGTAGGAATCGGCATAGTATATGATTCACAATTTGAAGTGTGACAACTGAATCAATCAATCGTCTTTCAGACAAAATACCGTCTATTCTTTTTCGCATAAGAGAAAAATTTTCTTTTATGTAGCATATTATTGTCATCCAATTTTCTCCTACAAACTCTGCAAATTCATGTAACACAGTCGTGTAGGCCGTCGGATTATCTTGAAACCACGTGACAGCTTCAAGATTAGCCTTTTCGCGTACCATTCTGCAATATAGACACCGTAAATTCGAAGATAGCCCCTTGCCTCGTAATTCACCAGTTATAACAACCGTTCCCTGTACACCCTCGCCCCTGCAATCTTGGAGCTGTATATTACTTCGGCTTTTGGAACTCATATCACCGATATAACGTACGACAAATTCTAGTGCTTCTTCCATCTGAGCCTTCCGCTTTCTGGTCTTGGCCGGATTATAATCATCAATCAGAGTCACGGTATCATATCCTGATTCGACCAGAGCACGCTCAAGTGACACAACCGTGTCCGTATCAATTCGTCTTGGTGTATCTCGTGTTTTATCATCACACAGTTGTACGAACAAAATCTTTGCTATGGTTGTCTTCATACTGCCCGTCTTACCATTCAGAAACAACAAAAATCTGGGTGGATATCCTGCTTCTTTAAAGGGGCGAAACAGTACAGCTAGAAATGAACACATAATCATCGTGCTAATGGTCTCACTGTTATCATATAACTGAAAGGCATTTGACAAAATCTGTCCTACATCTTCTCTACTGCACTGGATATGTGGAAGATTCGCTGTAAGATCATATTCCATGCCCTTGAAATTTTTTGCACTTTGATTCACGTAAATCATCTTTCGATTTACCATCTGCCAGCCTTGTTCGAAATAGCAAAGAACAACTTGGCAATTTCGTGATTCATCCCGAAATTTATCCTCGATCTTTTTGTCTACATGCTTAACCTCAAAATCTATGCGCGCATTTACGAATTTGCGCTTTACTATCTTACATATATTTGAGACTTCTACCTTGCGTATGCAAAATATATCTTTTGAGCCGTCATCGAAAACTATTTCGGATACAATCTTTTCTTCTTCATCCTTTTTACTGCCATCCCTTTTCACATAAATGTAACGTATCTTTGGATATATAACGAAATTTGCGATATCATTCACATTCTGTTCTTTCGGTGCTATTGGCATTTTTGCGCGAACAATATCCGCTTGTGAAATTTGTTGCACGGCTGTTGGAGCTGTTTCCGATACGTTTTTTTCGGGTGCAAGGTTTAACTGCCTCTCCATCTGCTTGAGAAATTCTTGCGGATTTTCTACAGTATTTGGAAGATGTACCCCTGCAAGCCTCGAATCGTCAACCGGAATTTTTTTGATCTTTCCGTCTTTGGTCTCGCACTCCGCTAGAAATTGGATCGGATAGAACTCAATCGGGCTAACAACTTTTCTCTTCACCTATATCTATACCTCCTTTAAATTTTTTTGTATTTTTCCTCCTTTCTTCAAAAAGTATACAATACTAATCGCGCATACAAAAAAAGCGAACATAATTTCATTTTTTGTCCGCTTTCTCATTTTTTCTATTATCTTGATCTAACAAAATATAATTACATCACTCTCTCCAAATAGCTTCGAAAACTGATTTATGAATATATGCATACCATGTCCGGTTATTCATATCACCCTTTGGAATCCGTATTTTATTTGTATTCATATAATCTTTGGAGCTTTCAGTATCCGTATTTTCTTTGGAATTTTCAGCTTTTGTCATTTCTTCACTATTTGCTATATCATCCATATATATATACTCACCCCACGAGTTATCTTTCTCTATATTTTTACATACTTCTATGTAATCACTTACAGGACAACTTACTAAATAGCTAAAAACAGGTATGAGTATAGCCGCCTCAATTTCTTCATAATATTCGTTCCATACTTTAACTTTTTTCTTTAAGACTTCCTCCAATATACGTATTATTTTTTCGTCAAACTCCATAATACTTAAATATTCAAGAAGCACTTGCGCAACAGAATTTCTTCCAACAGAATATTGGCACTTCATCAATGGATTTATTATTCTTATTATATTATCCTGCATTTCTCTCTCTTTGATTTTCTTTGTTTTCCAATAGATAATATTTGTCAATGAAATACCTAATATCTTGTCTAATAATATATAGTCCTCACTTTTCTCTGTATACCCACCGCTACTATCTTCAGAATTTTCTGTAATCTCTTGATATTTATTATGCTTCAGAGCTTTTGTAACCTCATCAACAATTTTTTTTACTTCGTGAAAACCAAATCTCGTTATATCTAAAGACTTACTTACTTCAAATATTTTTCTATGTACCCCGAATAAGACTCGTTGCATATCTTGACAATATAGTGGCAATGTATCTCCTTGCTTCTCAAATGGATATATATCTTTTTCGTCCATTTCTTTCATAAATTTTCCATTGTTAAAACAGTCACATCTCTGCTCATCTGTCAAAGTATACTTTATAATCTCATGCATTCGTTTTTCTATGTCACTTCCCAACCTACAACTATATATATAGACTGTATTAAGAACCCTTTCTATATCATTACTTATTTCCACCTCTTGTTTATCATTCATTAATCTTTTATATTTTTCTTTAATCTCTGTCATAAATTCATACTGGCTTGAGTAAAGCGAATTTCTTACCTCCACTTCGTAATCACCACCTTGTTTTATAGTTGATATAAATAAAGGCATATGTTGTTTATCATTCTTTCCTTCAAAATATTCTTCTTTTATTTCTTCAATTATTTCAATCAATCTTTTCGTATGATCAATATGCAACTCTCTAATCGGATAATTTGCATTCTCCATCAGTTCCCTTTTAGTTTCTAAATAAGATTCCATAGTTAACAAGTCAATATGCTTCATATTTCCATCTATCCATCCTTTCCACCTAAATAATCCTCTCAATATACCCTATTTTATTATATCATACTTAGGTGGAATAGATGGAATGGTGTCTTATATGCCTTTATTATATTCTCGTTTCTTATATAATATATAATCTCAAAGTGAAACTATAACACAAAAAAGACGATGGATTAACACCGTCTTTTCTATTCCCTTTTATAAAATTACTATTTTAATGCTATACACATCTGTTGTTATTTTGATCTATATTCTTACGATTAAATTTAAATCATGATTGATTATATATCATAACAACCAGAAAAAGAAACTACTTCCTATCCATCCTCTTCAATTTCTCATAACACCTTACACATATTTTTCCATGACCATGCCCCGCCGGAACTTCCCTTGCACAACTCTTACAAAACCATTTACCGCAAAACTCACACGGCTCAACAAGATCACTCATAAAAAATTTCTTTCTACAACATCCGCAAAGAGCATACCCATGCTCATCTAAATCTTTTGAATTAACTCCCATATTTTTGTCTCCTTTCTTCTTTACAGTCTTCTCCTTTTTCTTTCATCTTCATATGCTCTCAGTTGAACATCAACAAGTTTATTTGTATTTATTCGTTTAAAATCTTCATCAGATAAAGATTTTAAAGTTTTCCTAAAATTTGAATATGCCGTACCCTCCATACTATCTTTCATATCATATATGGCATCTTCTAATCTCCCATCTTTTATTGTGTTTATCGTCTTAGAAACGTCTACTCCTGTCGTCTCTTTAACCATCTCTCCTGCCATATCTCCGATTACTCCAAAAACACTTCCTAAAAATCCCATTGGTTTGCCCCCTTATCCTTTTTATGTATTTTTATTTTTTAATCTCTGTAAGCACCCCTTATTAATTGGTCGCTCGCAGTATCTAATGTACACATTATATACTGTGCACATCATTTATGCAAGCATTAGATTTCGGATATAATAACTCATTGTGTGGGGGTAATTTATGATACGCTTGCGGATTTTAGAGATATTAGAAGAACAAAATCATACAAAATACTGGCTGTATAAACAAATGGATTTAAGCTACCAAAATTTCAATCGAATCGTGAACAACGAAACTTCTTCTATTCGTTTTGATAATCTCGAAAAGCTCAGCACTATTTTACATTGTTCTATTGATGATCTATTTGAGGTTACAAATGAAGAAAATACAGATGAAATGGGGTAAAAATGGGGTACAGCTTGCTTTTTCGCAAGCACAGTGATATACTAAGAAACGTTGAAATGCCGCAGACACGGTGTTTTCAATAAATATATACGGTGAGTTCGAGACCTTCCTCACCTAAAACAAAACTAAAGGAGACAAATGCATATGAAAAAACAAACCTACAGCGAGGCAATCCCCGCACGGATTTCCACGCCCATCTCACTGACCACCCTGGTTCAGGCGGCCATGATCGCCGCCATCTACGTTGTGCTGACCTTTATCGCCAACGCTTTCGGACTTGCCAACTATGCCGTGCAGGTTCGGTTCTCCGAGGCACTCACGATTCTGCCTTATTTCACCCCGGCTGCCATTCCCGGCCTCTTTATCGGCTGTCTGCTCAGCAATGTTCTGACAGGATGCGCGCTGCCCGACATTATTTTCGGCAGTCTGGCAACTCTGCTCGGTGCACTTGGTACTTATGCGCTCCGTAGATGGAAATGGTGCGCCCCGGTATGCCCGATCGCAGCCAACACGATCATCGTGCCGCTTGTGCTGATCTACGGCTATGGCCTGATGATAGACGGCATGTCCGTCCTGCAGTGTTTTGGCTACTACTGCCTGACGGTAGGCGCAGGTGAGATCATATCCTGCGGTATCCTCGGTATGATCCTTCTCCTGTCCCTGCAGAAATACCAGGGCAGAATCTTTAGCCGATAACATACAGAAGCTCCTGCGGGGCCGAAAGCGATATTTCCAATATCGTTGACCATAGAAACCACAAAAATACCGCACATACTGCAGCAGCGCTGTAAGGCCCTGTTACAGTGTGTGCGGCGTTTTACACTATACCACCATCCCCTTTACATCCATCCCTTACATCCCTGTCTGCCTGGTGTACCGACCACTTATAAATAACCCGCCTGTACCTGATACCCAATATCAGCACTACTCCTTTTCTGCTCGGTCTTTCACAGCTCCCGTCAGGAAATAGAAAATCGGAATCGTCAGAAAAATAACCCAGGCCGGATGCCACAAAGTGTGTACAATTCCGGCATACAGAAAAATTCCAAAAGCAAAAACCGGATACAGGAACAGACTGGCATCCCGCTTACACACTGCATCCACCAGAGAGCTGATAATCGGTATCAGGATAAAAAGCAGCCATCCCGGATGCCACAGGTCGAAGCAGAATCCGATCACGATATAGATGATAATCGCCAGAACACCCAGTGGAATTTCAACACTTCTCACCTTTTCTCCGTTTACAAAAACACCATTCCCGCCAATATGCACGTCGCTTTTCATGTCACGCACATGAATCCCTCTGCGGTCGATATGCACCTCTTCTCCACTGTGAGATTTCACGTGAATGCCCTTTAACCCGATATACACATCATCTTCACCGACCCCTGTACCTTCCTGACCACCTTCCCGGCTGCTCCCCGCAGCCTGCTCTGTAATGCTTTCCCCGACTTCCTGCGTACCGACAGGCAAAACTTCACCCTCAGCTCCCCGCATACCGACAGGCAAAACTTCACTCTCAGCTCCCCGCATGCCAGCAGACGCAGCACTGCCCCCGGCTATGCCATCCGTACCAACATCCACGCCGCCCGCGCTGTCCGTCTCTTCCTCCTCATTGATCTTCAACAACTCATCCAGAGAGACATGATACAGCTTCGCCAGCGCGATCAGATTATCCGTATCCGGTGAGGCTTCTGCCCGTTCCCATTTGCTGACCGCCTGTCTGCTGATCCCCAGCTTCTCCGCCAGCGCCTCCTGTGACAATTTGTTTGCCTTGCGCAGCCCTACCAGCCTGGTTGCGATCTCAAGATTCATTCCCTTTCCTCCATTCCGAAGCGCCATTCCTTCTTATGCCTCTGCCTGACAGCGGCCAGAACAATCCCTCCTGCTCAGCTTTTCTTCCATCCACTCTCTCACCCGCACCAGATCCTCCAGCACGGCCACGCTCTTCTCATACATCTCTTCCGTCGGCGGCAGCAGATCCGGTACCATAATCGGCATCATCCCTGCGCTGTAGGAAGAGCGGATCCCGTTATAGGAATCCTCCACAGCATAGGCATCCGACGGCTTCACACCCAGTTTCTCACAGGCCGCCAGATAAATGTCCGGTTCCGGTTTGCTGCGTTTCAACTGGTCTCCGCCGGTCACCGCCTGAAAATAATCATACAGGCCGGCCTGCTGCAGCTCCTCCGTCACCACCGCCAGCCTGGTAGACGAAGCCAGCCCCACCGGCACTTCCTGCTCCCGCAGATACACCAGCAGTTCCCGTACCCCCTTTTTCACCGGCAGCCCTTCCCGCCTGACCATCTCATGAAAAAGCTCTGACGCCTCCTGTCTAAAATCCGCGTACGGAAATGCTTCCCCGTAGAATGCCTCCATGATCTCCTTCATTCTGACATCGGTCACCCCTATACACGGAATATAAGCCTCCCGCATGCGTAACAGATGATATTTTTCCGCCAGCTTCTCCCAACAGACAAGCACCATCCGCTCGGTATCAAAAATAACTCCATCCATATCAAAGATCACCGCTCTGCCCTTTACCATAACTTTTCTCCATTCGTAATGTATTTTCACCGCACCTGTTATTCTTCTACGCTCGAATTTCCAACCCGTAACATTCAACAGTCTTTCTCAATTCTGATCACTTCCCATTTAAATATCACGTGCTGTAAAACTCCTGCGCTGTCATAACAACCAGCTTATTCCTTCCTCACATACGTGATAAACCGATTCCCGTTTTCACTCAGCCATTCTGTAGAATCATTCATCCCTTTCTTATAAAGCGTCCCTGTTATCGGATCCATCACAACAATATTCAACTCATTAAAGCCCACGATCAGTACCGCATTGTCATCTTCCAGAAGCGCAAGCACCGGAATATCTTTATTTACATAGTAAAGCACTGCATCCAGGCTGCATCCGGTCAGATCCAATATGGTCTCCTCCTGCAGATCCGTATCCAGAATCGAAAACACGGTGCTGCCGCTATCCAGCAAACGCTGTGTATTTCTGGAAATTCCTTCGAATTTAAGGATCGTATCCAGGCAGACCGCCAGGGAACTCCTCGTCTCCGACATCTCGTCCTCGGTAATGGCCATAATCTGATTCCTGGCGCTTCTGCTTTCTCTCCTCCAGACATATCCGCCATCGTCATCCACCACAACGCCCGCCGCCGAGTAAGCCAGTGCGACCGCTCTGCCGGGATTGGCATAGATGCCCTCGATGCCGTTCTTACCGTATACATAATACCGCGGCTCTGTCTCCTCCGGCTCCGTGATCGCCACATTATGGTTTCCTTCGAACAGAACCTCCCTGGGAGTCAGTCTTTTCAGTCCCTTTGCATCGATTTCATTCTTAACAGATATCTGCCGGATTGTCTCATAGTTTTCCGTCACCACTTTACCGATGGTATTTACTCCCTCTTTCACCTGTTGTGTGCTCATAATATGGTCGTCCGAAATCGCCTCGTACTCCTGCGTTTCCTCATTCCAGACCACTCTTGACAACATGATCTGATTCTCCTCGATCACACTGCCAGCCACATATATACCATCTTTCTGATAAGTTTTCAATACATCGCCGTTTTCACTTTGGATGCGCACACAGTACATGGGCATCATCACCGACCGGTTCTTTTCTTCGACAATATCCTCCCGCTTCGTCAGCCCGTAGATCATATCTTCATCCATGAATCCAAGGATGGAGATATATTCGCCTTCCTCGGCCTCGATGCCTGTCCTCGACTGCGTGTTCAAGTTCATCAGCACAAGCCGGCTGCCGGCATACAAATCTTCCCCTTCCTGCCAGACCAGCATTTTATTCGACTCGGACACATGATATCTGCCTTCCCGCAATCCGTGCGCTATAACCTGGCAGACTTCCGTTTCCAGATTGACGGCATATACACATCCGTTTAACATAAAATAGTAAACGTTCACTCTATTCACGTAGGACAGCCGGCTGATATCATTTTTCAGCAGTTCATAAGATTTCTGATACGGGATATAGATCTTTTCCTCCACCGTATTCGTCATACTGTTGTAATTATAAACGACCACTCCCATATTGCCTTCATGACGCCCTCTGTTCATGTATCCGTAAACCATGAAATTAACGTTCCCGGTCTCATCCACAGACAGTATTCGAATATCATGGCGGTCATACATATTCCTGAGATCCGTCAAACCTTCTATATTCTCATAAAAGCTGAACAGTCTGGCCAGCTTATTATCCGTCACGTTATAACTGTAAAGCTTATCCGCCACAACGAATGCAAACACATTGCCGCCGTCGCTCTCGTGAATCTTCACATCGTCCCCGGCAATCCCCAGCATAATCTTATCATTGACAAAGACTTCCGCCTCCTCATTAAAAATCTGATTCATTTCACGTTCATAATCCAGCAGATACATCCTGTCCGGCGTGTAGCGGATACGATAATATTCGCTGACCCGGTAGTGGTTCGTCTGCCTGCCATCCCTCACAGACGCCAGATACTCAATGCGGAAAGCTCCTGTCTGATCCGTCAACTCACGAATGGAGACGAGCGGCTCCGTAATTCTGTTGACCTTCAGATTGCCCCATGTCACCTGATCGAAACTGCTGTGTATCGTCACCTTCTGAAAAGTAGTATTGTCTCCTTCCGAGTTAGATTCCAGATATCTCGTCAGTTCGGCCGCCTCTTCCTTATCAAAAGTTCTCTCATGAAAATTCATGATGTAATCAAGCTTGTCCTGCATATGCATGGACTCACTTAATACGACCCTGGTATAATAGCGGATCGTGTTACCCCCTTCCGGCTCCACGAGAAATACCAGCATATATTCCGTATCATACTCGATCAGATCCTTCAGCGTGATATCAAAATGTATCTCGGAATCTTCCCCGGCCAGCTCCGTCACCTCCGTGCTCTCCACCAGACGCTCCCCGTCCAGGCTTCTGACTTCGAAACTGACCTGCGATATCTTCCTGCCGTAAGTATCCAGCTGCACCGCAATCTTCCTGTCACTCTCGACCGGCTGCAGTGTATCCCGCAGATAGGCACAATCCATACTTTGAGCGTAACCGCGCAGGTTATTGACCCGATAACCGCTCACCGACATGGATACCACCGGAAAAGTTGCCTCGCCCATCTCCGTCGTCATATCTGTATTTCCCTGATTCATGATCGTGCTGATCAGCATCAACGCCGCCATAAAAATGATTCCCAGCAGGCATCCCTTTATGATCGCTCTTCTCATTTTATTCCTCGTTTCCGTTTTGTTTTCGTGCGCTTTTCTCTGAACCGCTCAGAACAGGACCACTCCTGTGTCTGCAGCGCACACGATATGGCAGGTAACTGTTCTCTCATCCTTCTTCTTTTGCCAACAGTGACTGCAGCGTAGGTTTTATATGCAGAAACTCTGCCGTCTGTGCAATCTTCTCTCCCGTCTTCTCCTGCTTTCTTCTCCTGCTGCTCCCCGTATCCTGCTTTACGGCACGGATCAAAAGGTTCTTCGGCGTGTGTTCCATATCGATAAATTCCAGAATATCCACGTCATATCCTTCTGTTTCCAGCAGCTGCGCCCGAAAGGCATCCGTAACCAACGCAGCAATGCGTTCCTTGATGATCCCATACTTTAACACAGGTGCAAGCTCCTCACACCTGATCTGTCGGTTTACCTCGTGCTGACAGCAGGGCACAGATAAGATCACCGCCGCATTCCAGCGGACCGCTTTGGCCAGCGCATGGTCTGTAGCCGTATCACAGGCATGGAGCGTCACGACCATATCAACAGAACCCTGCCCCTCATACGCCGCGATATCCCCTTTCAGAAAATGCAGACTGTCATATCCATACTTCTCGCTCAATCGATTACAGTGATCGATCACATCCTCCTTCAGATCCAGCCCCGTAATCTGCACATCGTATTCTTTTAATTCATGCAGATAATAGTACATGGCAAAGGTCAGATAAGATTTTCCGCATCCGAAATCGATGATGCGCACTGTTCTCTCCTTTGAGAGTGTTGGCAGAATATCCTCGATAAATTCCAGAAAACGGTTGATCTGCCTGAATTTGTCATACTTGGCATGTACCACCCGCCCATCCTGTGTCTGTACCCCCAGATCAACCAGAAACGGGACCGGAATTCCTTCTTCCAGAATATATTTCTTCACCCTGTTATGCGCCATCCGAATCCGTGCGGATGTTTCCAGCCCTTTTCCGACATCCCCGGTCCTTTTCCGGTTGATCTTTATCCTGCCCTTTTTGCTGACCAGGACCGTTGCCCGACAATCCTGATGTTCCAGCTCACACTGCTTATAGTCCTGGATAAGCAGGTCTTCTATGCGGTCGATCATGATCCTGCCGTCCCGATTCTCATGAAACACTTTGGTTCCTTCATACAATGTTTCCTGAAAAAGGAGCGCACCCTTAACCATAACCGGCCGTATCTTTATCTTAAATGCTTTCTCTTTCCTTCTGGGATTACTGATCGTGATCCGGTAAAGCCCTTCATTCACAGTATCCTCCAAAAGCTTCTTCAGTTCTTCCCGCATTCCGCCTCCTGTCACCGCCGAATCATGAGCCCGGCATCTTGTCCGTCTTCCCCGGCAGTTCTAATGATACAGTCTGTTTCTATTGTAATAAGAATACCGTAAAACCTCAACTAAAATTTTAAGATTCCGTTGTTATTGGAGTGGCGTCTTCTGTAGATCTCATAGCATAAGAGTATCTGGACAAACTCCGTCGTTTTATTCCAGTCCTCCTCCACCGGCTCCCCTTCTCCCGAATTGCGGATCTTGTCTGTGATCATATGCGTAAGCCTGTAGATCTGCCATTTATCCGGATATTCGTCATAAATCATGCTTCCTTCATAATCGATGTGATCCAGCGTCTCTGCAATGGTTTTCTGGAATTTTCTCGCCTGGGACGGATACATCTGCTGCAGATATTCCAGATCACGTGTCACACTGTCCTCCTGCTGGTAATACATGGGCAGCGGATATGCCATATAGAAAGGTAATATTCTCGATTGATTCATATTGATCCCCCATTCTGGCCCAACTTAAGTGTCTTTTTACTCTATCATATGCAGCATGCAAAAGATGGCGCACAAAAAGTGCGGCCACCACCCTGAATATACTTTTATAATTGAATGGACATTTTTTTCATGCTATAGTTATAGTAAACGACATAACAAATTTCTAAAATATAAGAGAATTGGTCCATTATTTGTTGCAGTTCACACCTGCCTGGCTGTGACAAACAGTTTGAAAGGAGGTAAATGCATGAAACGTATGACTTACCATCGCTTTGGAATATGCCTGTCGGCGTTGCTCATCCTTTGTTTTTCCATTTTCCCGAGCCATGCTTCCGAGAGCGGCACAGGTACCGCCCCGGTCGAAGGCGGATTCGAGCGGGAGCGGGATGCGGCAGAGCGTGCAGGTGAAAACGGCTTGACGGCCGACAAGACACAGATCAGTTTCGGCTCCCTGGAACAGGGAATGCCTGCTGTGGGACAGGATATCGCTCTGGCGAATAACGGGGCGACGGATCTCGAACTTTTATGGTATGAATTCGATTATTACGACTTCATTTCCATCGATGCCCCGGATGATTGCATGATAAACCCGGGCGACTCCTGTATTTTCACCGTTGAGGCGGATACATCCCTGGCCCCCGGATCTTACAACAGTTTTCTTCTGTTCAGCGATACGACAGACCCTTATTTCGAACGTGGCATTCAGGTCAATATTACTCTGGAAATCAGAGATAAGGCTCCGGCACCTCCCATAATCACATCCGTCAGCATCTCTCCCGGAACATGTGTTGCTTCTAAAGGTTCAACCTGCTCCTTCACGGCTTCCGTGGCTGGAGAGAATGATTACAGTCGTGATGTAAACTGGAGCGTTTCCGGACAGAAGAGCCGCAGTACTTTGATTGACGAGAACGGTATCCTGACCGTCGCGTCGGACGAAACGGCATCCTCGCTGGTGATAAAAGCCGTTTCCAAACAGGACAACAGATTCAGTGCAACAGCACTGGTATCTCTGCAGAAATCCAGTTATTTCATACGGGTAGAGGCTTCCCCCGGCAATGGCGGTACCGTATACGGGAGCGGCATCGTAGAGGAGGGCGGGTATGCCGTGATCTCCGCTGCTCCGCATAACGGCTTTGTCTTCGACGGGTGGTCACTGGACGGTAACATCGTTTCCCACAATTCCCAGTTTGTCGTCAATAATATCCGCAGTGACAGAACCTATACGGCTGTCTTTAAACCTGTCAGCTGCCGGATCGATGTTCATGTCAACAACAGCAATGCCGGCACGGCCACCGAAAGCAGAACCATTGGTTATGGAGAAAGCATAACCCTGGAGGCCGCTGCGAAAGACGGTTACCAATTTGACTACTGGATGGAAAACGGAATTATTGTAAGTACTGACACAAAACTGCACTTGAATAAAGTTACGCAGGCCCGAGATCTCACCGCCATGTTCTCACAGAATAAATTCCATCTCACCCTCAACTGCACGCCGGCAGATACAGGCCTCCTGTCGGGACAGGGCACCTATGATAAAGGCAGCAACATTAAAATAACAGCTGATCCTTTTCAGGGATATCAGTTTATCGGCTGGGCGGAGAATGGCAATATCATCAGTACGGACCGGGAATATTTCGTGAATAACATAACGAGAGATATGTGTCTATCGGCTGCTTTCGAGAAGAAAACAACCGTTACTTATATTGTGGCCGCATCCGTCACGTCTCCCAACGGTGCAATCACACCGGAAGGCAGAACCAGCGTTGCGGAGGGATCCGGAATCTTATATTCTATCGTTCCCAGGAGCGGCTATCAAATCAGCTCCATATATGTTGACGGAAATCCAATAGGAGCAGTGTCCTCCTACAGTTTTACCAACATAAAAGATAATCATACGATTGTCGCAGATTTTGCACCGCTTCCCAAGGCGGAAAGCAATCATACAAAGCCGGCAGATACAGCCCCCTCCGGCAAAACAGATACAAATGCTTCCGTCTCCTCCGGTTCATCCGACAAAACGCCGGTCAATGACGCCAGGCCGATCCAGCCGCCTTCGTCCGTGGAAGCGGATACTTTGACGGGTACACTCCAGCGCCTTAATACTCCCGTGGAAGAAGCGCGAAGACTGATCTCTGAAAACAACGACAGAGAATTGATGCTCGGCGCCCTGGCAAACGGTGATCTACAGGTGACGATCCACAATGATTTTGCCGATGATGTTCAGGAAACAACCTCCGTCAGCTTCTATGAAGCTTCCAGCGTCTCTAACTTCGAGATCGTACTTGACCATCTTCTGAGCGCAGAAGATAAAATTGAGATGCTGCTTGGAAAAAATCCGGTCGCCCTGAACTTTCATATAGAGCGCATCGATGATGAAATGCCCGAGACTACACAGAAGTTATTTGAAGAACATAAGATGCCCGGTATGCAGATCGGTCAATATTTCGAAATCTCACTCCTGGAGTCAAATCAGAATGATACGAATATGATTACCGAGCTTCCTTCTATGCTCACAGTGAAACTCAATCTTCCGGAAGACTTAAAGTCGGAAAACCGCAGATTCTATATTTTACGACTTCACACCGCCGCGGATGGCACTCAGGAATATGCCGAACTTATAGATGAAGATAAGGACCCGGACACAATCACCTTTTCCACCGACAGATTCTCTCCTTACGCCATCGCCTATATTGACCTGCCGTCCGACAGATCTGCGCTTCCGGAAACCACGGAAACTTCGCAGACACACAGCGGCCCCAGTGTGGCAACAGGTATTATGATCGTTCTGGCCCTGCTGTTGGCTGTTACTGTGATCTGTATGCTGTCGTTATTTATTACAAGACGGAGCAGAGACTGACCGTATCGTCTGAAATATCTGATACAGACACTTCTCTACCATTATAAAAGGCGGGATTTCTCCCGCCTTAAAATTTTGTCCTTTTATTTCCGAACAGCTTCTATTCTGGCTACCGCACGCTTCAAAGACAACTCGGCTCTGTTCATATCCGTTCCCGGTGCATGTTCTCTGATTCGCTCTTCCGCGCGTGATCTGGAACTCTCGGCACGCGACAGATCGATCTCCGACGGCCACTCAATGATCTCGGCAAGAATGGTCACCTTCTCCTGCAGGACTTCTACAAAGCCCGCATGCAGAGCAGCTTCCAGGATCTCACCGTCTTTCGTGATCGTCAGGATGCCCGGTGCAATGATCATCGTCATCGGAATATGATCTTTATAGACGCCGACCTCTCCTTCCACCGTATTGAATTCCACCATGGAAACCTGTTCCTCATAGAAAACTCTGTCCGGTGTAATAATTTTTAATGTGAAATTTCTATCATCAGCCATACACTACCTGCTTTCATCTAACTTCAGACGCTGCCAAAGCCATCGAAAATGCATGTCTTCGCATTATTATTTCATGCGTGCGAGTACATCGTCGATGCTTCCTGCATTCAGGAAATAACTCTCCGGAACCTCGTCATGCTTACCTTCCAGGATCTCTTTAAAGCTGCGGATCGTCTCTGCGATCGGCACATACTTACCTTCCAGACCGGTAAACTGTCCTGCTACGAAGAACGGCTGAGACAGGAATCTCTGCACCTTTCTCGCACGGGAAACGACCAGCTTATCTTCCTCGGAAAGTTCGTCCATACCAAGGATCGCGATGATATCCTGCAGTTCTTTATACTTCTGCAGAATCTCCTGCACGCCTCTGGCAACCTCGTAATGCTCCTGACCGACAATTCTCGGATCCAGGATTCTGGAAGTGGACTCCAGCGGGTCAACTGCCGGATAGATACCAAGCTCTACGATCGATCTGGACAATACGGTAGTCGCATCCAGATGCGCGAACGTAGTAGCCGGAGCCGGGTCAGTCAAGTCATCCGCAGGCACGTATACGGCCTGAACGGAAGTGATGGAACCGCTCTTTGTGGATGTGATACGCTCCTGCAGAGCGCCCATCTCCGTCTGCAGCGTAGGCTGGTAACCAACCGCCGAGGGCATACGGCCAAGCAGCGCGGACACCTCGGAACCTGCCTGTGTAAAACGGAAAATATTGTCAATGAACAGCAGCACGTCCTTACCGCCCTTGTCACGGAAATACTCTGCCATCGTCAGACCGGTCAGTCCCACTCTCATTCTGGCTCCCGGCGGCTCGTTCATCTGTCCAAACACCATCGTTGTCTTATCAATAACGCCCGACTCTCTCATTTCATGGTACAGGTCGTTACCTTCTCTTGTACGCTCTCCAACACCGGTGAACACGGAATAACCGCCGTGCTCTGTCGCGATATTACGGATCAGCTCCTGGATCAATACGGTCTTACCTACACCCGCACCGCCGAAAAGTCCGATCTTACCACCCTTCTGGTAAGGGCACAGCAGGTCAACGACCTTGATACCCGTCTCCAGAAGTTCCGTCTCCGTAGCCTGCTCCTCGAATTTCGGTGCAGGTCTGTGGATCGGCTCATAGAATACGTCCGTGGGCGCCTCGATATTGTCGATCGGCTGTCCCAAAACGTTGAAGATACGTCCCAATGTATTTTCACCGACAGGAACCGTGATCGGAGCGCCTGTAGAAACCGCATCCATACCTCTCACGAGTCCGTCGGTAGAACCCATAGCGATACATCTTACCGTATCGTCACCCAGATGCTGTGATACCTCCACGACCAGTTCCTTACCGTCTTTCAGAGGAATTTTGATCGCGTCATTGATTTCCGGCATATTGCCTGCCGAAAATTTTATATCAAGTACGGCACCGATGATCTGAGTGATTTTTCCAAGATTTTCACTTGTCTTAACTTCTGCCATCTCTCTTTCCTTTCACTCATTTTTATTCATCAAACTCACAGTTGTGCATTCTTCCAATTTTTATGAGATTGCATTTGCACCTGCGATAATTTCTGTTAATTCCTGCGTAATAGATCCCTGACGTGCTCTGTTGTACATCAGTGATAGCTGATCTATCATTTCCTCAGCATTGCTTGTTGCGGAATCCATCGCCTGCATTCTCGCACCGTTCTCACTGGCCGCAGCCTCTACCAAGCCCCCGTAGATCAGGCTGGTAACATACTTCGGGATGATCATATTAAGCGCCTCTTCGTCTTCCGGCTCAAAATTCATCATCGCCCGGCTGCCTGTGCTCTGTGCACTCTCTCCCTCTTTCGCCGCTTCCACGGGAAGCAGCTTGAGCAGTGTCGGCTCATGCACGACCGTGTTCTTAAATCCGGTATAGGCCAGATAGATCTCGCCGACTTCGCCGTCCGCATAGGATTTCAGCAGCTGGTCGGTAATCGCCATCGCATCCACATAGGAAGGCTCCTCTATAATATCCGGATCGTCCGCCACAATGTGGTAGCCGCCCCTCTGCAATGCATCCTTCCCCTTCTTGCCGATCGCATAGATCTCCAGATCTTCCTTCCGGAAGTCCCCCTTCGTGATCAGCTTGATGATGTTGGAGTTATAGCCGCCCGCAAGACCTCTGTTGGAAGTGATCACGACCACTGCCTTCTTACCGGACTGTCCTGCTCTCAGATACGGATGATTCAAGCCTCCGGTCCGCGCAAGCATGGAAGTCACCGTCTCGTACATACAGTTGAAGTATGCCTTGGACTGCTCCGCACGCTGTTTTGCCCTCTGCAGCTTAACGGTAGAAACAAGTTTCATGGCTTTGGTAATCTGCTGAGTACTCTGAATACTGCCTTTACGCCTTTTAATGTCTCTCATTGAGGCCATAGCGTCACCTACTTCTTTCTTTATTAAAATTTAAACTGCGCCTTGAACTCTTCTACCGCTTTCTTAAGCTTCGCATCCGTCTCATCGGAGATCTGCTTCTCCTGTGCAATCGCATTCGGCACCTCAGGATATTTGGTATCCAGGAATTCGAACAGTTCCTGCTCAAATCTGGTAACATCCTCCACCGGAACATCGATCAGATACTTGTTCGTCACCACATAAATGATGATAACCTGATACTGTACCGGCATGGGCTGATACTGCGCCTGCTTCAATACTTCCTTGATCCGCTCACCCTGTGCCAGCTTCTCCTTCGTATCGGCATCCAATTCGGAACCGAACTGTGAGAATGCTGCCAGCTCACGGTACTGTGCAAGCTCTGTACGGATCGGCGCCGCGATCTTCTTCATCGCCTTGATCTGTGCGGATCCGCCTACACGGGACACGGAAAGACCCGCGTTAACTGCCGGTCTGAAACCGGAGTTGAACATTTCAGTTTCCAGATAGATCTGTCCATCGGTAATAGAGATAACGTTGGTCGGAATATAGGCTGAAACGTCGCCTGCCTGCGTCTCGATAATGGGAAGCGCCGTCAGGGAACCGCCGCCGTACTCTTCGTTCATTCTCGCTGCACGCTCCAGCAGTCTGGAATGCAGATAGAATACGTCACCAGGATATGCCTCACGTCCCGGCGGTCTCTTGAGCAGCAGGGAAAGTGTACGGTAAGCAGCGGCATGTTTGCTCAGGTCATCATATACCACCAGCACATCCTCGCCGTTCTCCATCCACTCTTCACCGATGGCACAGCCCGAATAAGGAGCTATGTACTGCAGCGGTGCAAGCTCACTGGCCGTAGCGGCAACTACAGTGGTGTAGCCCATCGCGCCGTACTCCGTCAAAGTCTTAACAATAGAAGCAACCGTGGATGCCTTCTGTCCTATGGCAACATAGATACATTTCACGCCCTGCCCCTTCTGATTGATAATGGTATCAATAGCGATCGCTGTCTTACCGGTCTGTCTGTCGCCGATGATCAGCTCACGCTGTCCTCTTCCGATCGGCACCATGGCGTCAATAGCCTTGATACCTGTCTGCAGCGGTGTATCTACGGATTTTCTTGTGATAACGCCGGATGCAACTCTCTCAATTTTACGATATTTATCAGTCTGGATCGGCCCTTTGCCGTCAATCGGCTGTCCAAGGGCATTCACAACACGCCCGAGCATGCAGTCACCTACAGGTACCTCAACCACTCGTCCTGTAGTCTTTACGATATCCCCCTCATTGATGTTGTGCTGGCTTCCGAGAAGAACCGCACCAACATTATCTTCTTCCAGGTTAAGTACCATACCGTAAACCTCGCCGGGGAACTCCAACAGCTCTCCCTGCATGGCATTCTCAAGTCCGTGCACACGAGCGATACCGTCGGCAACCTGAATAACAGTACCCACATCGGATACTTCCAGGTCTGCGGCATATCTCTTGATTTGATCCTTTATGACTGAACTGATCTCTTCTGGTCTTAAATTCATGGATCATACGCACCTTTCTTCTAGATTTTGGTTTATAACTGAACTTTCAGCAATTCCTTCTGCAGTTCGTTTAATTTTGTACTGATACTGCTGTCCACCACTCTGTCACCGATACGGATTACCATACCGCCGATCAGAGACTTATCCAGCAGATACTTCATTTCCATCTTCTTATAGGAAGTCGTGGCAAGCAGTCTCTGCTCAATCTTCCTGCGCTGTTCCAACCGCAGGGGAACAGCCGTAGTCACAGTGGCAACCCCGATTCCTTTATACTGCTTCACTTCCGCAATAAAATAGTCGAGAATTGCATCAATCTCCCTGTAACGATCTTTGGAAATGATGATGGTCAGAAATCCCAGCAGCTCATTTGACATCCTGCCTTCGAACACATTTCTGGCAACCTGGATCTTCTCCTCTTTGATGACCTTCGGATGATTCATCAGTCTGCCAAATTCCTCATTCTCTGAAAGCACCCGTTTCAACTGCTCTATTTCTTCCAATAACGCGTCCACTTTATCCTGCTCTACCGCAAGCTCAAAGAGCGCGTCGCCATACGTCTTTGAAATTAGCTTAGCCATGTGCTCTCACCCATTTCTTTCAAAGTTTCTTCGATCAAAGTGTCCTGAACAGTCGTATCAATGGCTGCATTCACAACCTTGCCTGCCATCAGGGATGCCAGTACTACCATCTCGCGCTTCACTTCATCTGCAGCTTTATTTCTCTCCAGTTCAGCTTCCACGCCGGCTCTCTCGATGATCCGGGCAGCTTCTTCCTTCGCTTCCGAAACGATCTTGTTCTCGTTCGCCAGAGCTTTCCTGCGCGCTTCACCAAGGATCTCTTCCGCTTCCTTGTTGATCTCTCTTAACTTGGTCTCATACTCTTCCTTCAACGCCTTCGCCTGCGCCATATCAGCCGCAGCCGTGTCGAGTTCGCTCTTGATCCGGTCCTGTCTGCTCTGCATCATATTCCGTACCGGATTAAACAGGGAGTGGGACGCGATCAAGAACAACGCAAACACAGCGATGATCATCAATACCGCATCGCTCAGCAGCTGCATATCCAGGTCAAAAAGCCTGGGCTCCATTTCCGCAGCTGCCATCACCATCTGTGTAGCTACTATATTCAAACCCTCGTACCTCCTTTCTGTGATGTTATGCTTTCCGCCTTAAGGTACTAAAGGTTTTACGAACAGGAGCAGCATCGCGATCAACAGACCGTACAGACCGGTCGTCTCTGCAACGGCCTGGCCCAGAAGCATGGTGGATGTAACATCAGACTTGGCGCCCGGATTTCTTCCCACTGCCGCTGCAGCATGACCAGCCGCGATACCCTGACCGACACCAGGTCCGATACCTGCGATAACCGCAAGACCTGCGCCGATTGCCGAACATCCTAAAATAAAGTTTGTGTTAAATTCTCCCATTTTTATTTTCCTCCTTTTAGTCTTATAATTTAAAAATGGTATGATCAACGAAAAAACTTCCTGCTATTCCGTGGTGCAGGCATCGGTAATGTATGTCATAGTCAACATACAGAACACATATGTCTGGATTGCTCCGGAAAACAGGTCAAAATAAACATGCAGCGCCGCGGGCCATACGATCGCGATCTTCGAGAGCAGACCGTAGACAAGCGCCAGCATAACCGTGCCGGACAGTACGTTTGCAAACAAACGCAAGGACAACGATATCGGCACAGCCACATCACCGATCACATTGATCGGCGCCCAAATCGGCCACGGATCGCATAAACCTGCGAGAACGCCTTTGACCTTCTGGTGCTTAAACTTGTTAAAGTGAATCAACGTAAATGTCATGATACCGAGCGCCAGCGTCACACCATAGTCAGCCGTGGGCGGACGCAGACCGAATAATCCCGAGATATTGCTGAGCAGAATAAAAATGAAGATCGTGCCGATGTAATTGCGGAATCTGGGGCTGAACTTACCCATAACGCCGCCGATCATCTTATCAAGCATCTCCACTACCATCTCTGCAATATTCTGGAAAGTACCCGGAACATCAGATGCATGTTTCGCGGCCCGCCCTGCAGCGATACTGAACCCGATGATCACAAGCATAACAATCAATACGCATACATGGGTGGTCGTTATCCATACCGTCTGTCCGAACAATTCATAGGAAAAGACCCCGTGAATCATAAAATCGATATCCTGGCTTGCAGATAACATAATTCCCTGTCCCATACTTTCACCCCCTTACACTAGATTTATTGGATATATTTTAAAAATAACCGCCGCACCGGAAATCCTCCTCCGGATAAACTGTTATATTTTAAACACCTTCACATTAATTCTATGCATCAGCGGATTCAGGTAGGCCGACACCTTCATGCCCATATAACCGCAGAATGCAAAGATCGGATTGGCAAAATCCGTATAGACCAGCCCGATCATGATCACCACCAGCACAAAATACCTGATCAGGCTGTTGGCTCCCACCGTCTTCTCGGCGCCTTTGGCCGCCAGGTCAAGTCCTCTGTTCAAAGACCACCACATATGTACAGCTCCCGCCACCGCCAGGGCGACACCGATCCACAATCCCACACTGTAGGATATCTTCCTCGCTGCCAGAAGTAAAACAAGCTGAAATACAATGCCATACAGGACAATACCCAGACACAACTCAAACAGCGTCGGGTCAATCTTCTTCTTCATGTCTCTCCCCGCTTCCGGTAACAGTTTTGCAGTCAGGCGTCTGCCGCCGTCTGCGCGTCACCGCCGGCGTCTCATAGATCCGCTTTGCGAACCGGAATACATTCGTGAATCCCGCCAGCGTACCGACAAAAAACAGCAGGATCATCCAGAAGGAAGTGCCGAACTTCCGATCCAGAAACATTCCTGCAAAAGAACACAGAAAAATAGGAACCAGCATATTAATACCGAACTGCGTTATCATCGTAAGCGCCTGATAAACATTTCTATTATATTTCACTGCTCTTCCCTTCTTCAGATCTCCAGCCATGCCGTCCTGCAGCCTGTGCCTGCCCGGCATGCATGCAATTATAATGTGGTCTTTAGTACCCACTTATCAAATTATACTCATTTC
>OFGP01000313.1_pt1 | contig 51599 bp, 56 predicted proteins | sample 1521781 | NCBI WGS metagenome assembly OFGP01 (sample SAMEA3504113, study PRJEB24116) | mouse gut metagenome | biome: mouse gut; feature: mouse-associated habitat; material: faeces | place: Denmark | collected 2011
GCGCCAAAGGACGGACATCACTTTCAGTTCAGAAGCAAACAGCTTAATGTCCATTCGGTAACACCTCCTTTTTAAGACTGTGGTAGTAGCTACGGTCATATACTACCACAGTCTTAATCGCTTGTCAATACTACTTTGGTCTTAAAAATAAAATTTGGAGAAATCACGCGAATGGTTATCACATGCTTAAAAGCGCCTACGCCATAGCCGATGAAAGTAAAATGGCGGGAGAGCGGCCATACCGGCCAACGCCTCAATCTTGACTTCCTCCCCAGATGCTCCTCAATGTGATCCAAAGAGCGTTCGATTGTTTCCCATGCGTGTATATTGGCGCCTCCTGTGTTTGATGGGTCTATCATAGCATGTGCTTTTTAGGGGCGCTTCTCACACAATGCTCTTTTATAGCATGGGAAACAATTTTCAGAAAAGCACTTCAGGGGTGCGAGCCGGGAAATGGTGATAGACTGTCCTCTTTCTCTTCTATATAAACTTTTCGGGCCAGGGTGATGACGCCTAGAGTCAGCAGGGCGGCAATCACTTCAGTAGCTGCGATAGGAAGCCAAGCGGCGGTAAGAATCGTCACCATATCCACCAGAGCGTGGAGCAGGATGGCGGCAGGGAACCAGAACCAGTTGTCCCTCCGCTTTACGGAGACATACACCAGTACCGACAGCGCGATGTGCAGCCCCACCGCCACCAGCCGTTCAAAGCCGGTCCAGAAATAGATGCCTGCCGGGTTAGCGCATAAGCCCTGGATGGCGGCCAGCTCCGTTTCCGATAAGGGACCTGTTATGGCCTCTACCGCCTCCAGTCCGCCGCGATTCAAAGCCAGAGCGAGCGTAATATTGCTTAACATTGTCATCCCGGCCAGCAGAACCGCCTCTATGCCTCCATGTCCCGCGCCGTACATCAGCGCATCCTCCGGCCCCCGGCTCCATCGGAGGGAAAGCTTGAAAGCCAGCCAGCGACCGCATTCCTCAAAGATGCCCGCCATCAGGCCAGCATAAAAAGCATACAGCCAGATGTTCCTTTGCAGCACTGCTCCAGGGGCGCCATAGAGCAGGAGGCTGTGTGCAGTCCGTTCCAGGATCAGCACAAAGACGGGGAATATGATACAGCCAATGAAGAAAAACCGCCACCGCCCCTTTGACTTTCGCCAAAAGAAAATTCCAAGCCCCAGCGGTAGTACCAGTGTGAACAGACCAACCAACGCCATGATGATGATAGCTGTTGGGGTTACAGTCAAACTTTCTAACATTTTCAGCAACTCCTTTCTATCCCCACAATACACCATCCACCAAGTAGAAGGCCAAGCGAGGTTTCACCAGTATAGTGGACAAGGATATGAACAACATCAAAATAAGATATGGATTACATATAAATTTGAAATTTTGATTGCTTTTTCTCTATAATGCTTCTACAATGTGAGCTGGGGAAATGATTGGTCGTATCCGCATGAAGAATCCACGTTGGGGGCAAAGCTATGATTGGCGTATATTTAAGTGGCACAGGGAACACAAAACACTGTATCGAAAAGCTGATTTATTTATTGGATGAAACTGCGCAGGCAGTTCCCATTGAGGGAAAAGAAACTGTGCGTTTATTATCACAGCACGAGTTTATTGTATTGGCATACCCCGTTCAATTCTCCAATGCGCCAGTTATGGTACAGAACTTTATCAAAGACCATTCGGAACTTTGGAAAAACAAAAGAGTGCTTTGTGTTGCCACAATGGGATTGTTCAGCGGGGATGGAGCAGGATGTTCTGCACGGTTATTGAAAAAACATGGTGCGAGTATCGTTGGCGGTCTGCATATCTGTATGCCTGATTCGATTTGCGATGTAAGGCTGCTGAAAAGATCTGTTGAAAAAAATCGGGAGATCATAAAAGCGGCGGACAGAAAGATTGAAAAATGTGCGCAAGAGATCAAGCAAGGCAAATACCCAAGGGATGGCTTGAACTTTTATAACAGAGCAGCAGGCCTCTTAGGTCAGCGCCTATGGTATTATGGCAAGACGAAAGATTACTCTGATAAGCTGAAAATCAGTGAAGCCTGTGTGGGCTGCGGATTATGTGCCCGGATATGCCCGATGGGAAACATCACCCTAAAGAATCACAGAGCAACAGCAGGAGATCGCTGCACAATGTGTTATCGCTGCATCAGTTCATGCCCTGCACAGGCGATCACACTGTTGGGGAACACCGTATTTGAGCAGTGCCGCTATGACAAGTATAGTAAGGAATAAAGAATTTCTGAGATGTAGGTTGCCTTTTCCCAATGGGGCGGCTATAATACACGAGCGACTTTTTATACAGAAGGAGAATGTTTATGAACAAAAATGAACTGATTACTGCGATGGCTGAGGCCAGCGGCCTGCCCAAAAAGGACTGTGAAACTGCGCTGAACGCATTTACTGGAGTTGTGGAGAATGCGCTCAAGGCGGAGGATAAAGTTCAGCTGGTCGGGTTTGGCTCTTTTGAGGTCAAGACCCGCGCCGCCCGGACTGGCCGGAATCCCAGAACGAAGGAACCCGTTGAAATCCCTGCTTCAAAGGCCCCGGTTTTCAAAGCGGGCAAAGCATTGAAAGATGCGATTCAGTAAGTCTCCCGATGGCTGCTTTGTTATTACGCAACTATGATGACTTCGAGGATATTGAAGAATTGATTGAATTTATTAAGACCGGCATTCGTTGAGCAGGGCATTCCAAGCACGCAGGCGCGGTAAGATTTATGATCTTGCCGCGCCTGCGTACTTCATAATTAAATTGCGTAGTGAGCAATATTTTCTTGTTGTTCTCTCAGCAGCGATTAAAACACGCAAATATCTCCTGGAGCCGGGGCAGCGTCAGGCCGGCGGGGACAACCGCATTGCCGCAGATGGTTCCCAGGCCTTCTGACTCCACCAGCCGCAGCAGCGCTGCCGCAATTTCTTCCATTGACTGTCCCGCCAGATGCTCCCGGGCGTAGCGCACCATGTAAGCCAGAGCCAGGGTCTGCCCGGCATCCACCAGCTGCTCCACATAGCGCAAATCCAGTTCCCGATCCCCTACGGAGAAGGAGGTCTTCCCAAATCTTTTGACCTTCAGCCGCTCTTGACGGTATCCGTTTCCGCGGTAGTTCTTCCGGGTCTGGTGGTCGCCGGACAGATCAACAAGCCGTCCGCCCGCAGGCAGATGGAACCCAGGCGCAGACAGCATGGGTGCAGGCCGGCCTTTCAGCGCCGCTCTGACCTGCGCCGTGATATCCTTGGCGTGGTAGGCATCCATCTGCACCACACAGTCGGCAATATGGAAGTAGGCTCCGCAGCTTCCCACCACCAGAATCAAAGATACCCCCGCCTTCTGCCACAGATCCAACGCCCGCTCCAGGAAAGGGGTGATGGGCTCCTGCTCCCGGGCAATCACCGCCTGCATCAGCTCGTCCCGAACCATAAAGTTGGTAGCGGAGGTGTCCTCGTCCATGAGCAGCAGTTTGCTGCCCGTCTCCAGTGCCTCAGCGATGTTGGCCGCCTGGGAGGTGCTGCCGCTGGCGTCCAGCGTGGAGAATTTGGCAGTGTCCCGCCCGCTGGGCAGATGATTGATGAACAGAGAGATATCCGTAGCTGTCACTTTACGGCCATCCTCTGCCCGGATTTTTACGGCAGTGGCGTCGGTAATGACATACTCCCGACCGTCCCCTGCAATGTGGTCGTAGATACCCCGTTCCAATGCTTTCAGCAGCGTGGATTTGCCGTGGTAGCCCCCGCCGGCGATCAGGGTGATCCCCCGGCGGATGCCCATGCCCCGGAGCGGTCCCCGGTGGGGCAGTTCCAGCGTCACCGCCAGCTCGTCCGGCGCATGGAAGGGAACAGAGTCTTTCATGGGCCGGTCGGAGACGCCGCTCTCCCGGGGCAGGATGGAACCGTCTGATACGAAGGCGGCCAGCCCCTGCCGGGCCAGTTCCTCCCGGATGAAATGCTGGTCCTCTGCCAGAGCGATGACCCTTGCCAAATCCTCTTTCGGGGTACGGGCATACAGTAACCCTTGTTCCACGCAGACAGGTAGGAAGTCGAACAGGATCTTCTCCAGCTCCCGGGCATTGATGGTCCGCCCATTGGCTGGAAAGCCTGCCTCAAAGCGCAGAGTGACGGTTCCGGAGCGTACCTCACAGTCCGTCCGATCCAGAACCTCCTGGCCTGGAGCAGTGACGGCCAAGATTCCGCTTTTTCCGGACCCCTTGGCCTGGCGGGAAAAGTGTCCTGCCTGGCGGCCAAAACGCCGGAGAAGATAGTCCTCCAAGGCAGTGCGATTCCAGGGGGTCCCCCAGTATCCGGCAGGGAAGCCCGCAGTCTGGCTGTCCACGGTCACACTGAGCTGGGACGGTGCGGCAAAGGGGTCGCCTTGGACGTGTTCAATATTCAACGTGTAATGACCAAAAGACCAACTGCCCGCCAGGGATTTATAGGCAGGGTAGCTTTTGTGGTCGATAGCGCGTAAGCTGGTGCGCAGTTCCTCTTTTGTTTTCATGGTAAACCTCCGCTTTCTATGGGCGTGCCGGTATTTTACCACTTTATGCCTGATATGTATAGAGGGATATGACTAATATGGATTTCGGAGAGAACAACAAGGTAAACTGTCTTGTTGAGTGTATAAATAGGCTGGAGCCAACAAAATTAAGAAAAATTTACTTGCGTACAGGAGGTCAGAGGTGTATAATCTCCACACAACAACATAGCAGGGGAGCTTGTGTGACAGGCTGAGAGGAAGGTAAACCTTCGACCCTTGAACCTGATGCGGATAATGCCGCCGGAGGAAGTCGTAGGAAACGCTACTTTTTTCAGGGGGCATCGTATTCAGATGCCCCCTGTTTTTTGTTGCCAATCAGAGAAAGGGATGTGATGCCGAAAACCGCAGTTTCTGCGGCGGGTCAAGGGGGAGCGCCCTGGGCCTTGTATGACAGCGATGGGAAGCCGTGTTCCGGCGTGAGAGGAGGCCAGTAAGCCTCGACCGAACTTTTCCAAACAGACAGGCCGTACCTGTCTGCAATCAACAGGGAAAGCGCCGCCATGCAGGGCCGTTTTCTCTCAGTACGAAGGAGTAAAAAACCATGTATAATCAGATTTTTGAGAATGTCCGCCAGAAATCCCCGCTGGTCCACAACATCACCAACTATGTTACCGTGAACGACTGCGCCAATATGCTGCTGGCCTGCGGCGGCTCGCCCATTATGGCGGATGACCCAGAGGATGCCGTGGAGATCACCGCTATCTGCGGTGGACTGAACATCAACATTGGAACCTTGAACCAGCGCACCATCCCGGCCATGCTCGCCGCCGGAAAGCGGGCCAATGAACTGGGCCATCCTGTGGTGCTGGACCCGGTGGGGGCAGGGGCCTCCACCCTGCGGACGGATACCGCCCTTCGGCTGCTGAACGAGGTGAAGTTCGCGGTGATTCGGGGCAATATTTCCGAAATCAAAACCCTGGCCCTGGGCAGCGGCACCACTAAGGGGGTGGACGCCGATGTGGCGGACAAGGTGACGGAGGAGAACTTGGACGGGGCTGTGGCTTTCGCCAAAGACTTTGCCCGGCGGATCGGAGCGGTCGTTGCCGTCACTGGGGCCATTGACATTGTAACGGACGGGGAGCGGGCCTTCTGCATCCGCAACGGCCGTCCGGAGATGGCCTCCATCACTGGCACCGGCTGTCAGCTCTCCGCACTGACTGCGACCTTTGTTACCGCCAACCCGGACCAGCCCCTGGAGGCTGCTGCTGCCGCCGTGTGCGCCATGGGTCTGTGCGGAGAGACTGCCCACCGGCGGATGACCGAGCTGGACGGCAATTCTTCCTATCGGAACTTCATTATCGACGCCATGTACCGTCTCACCCCAGCGGAGCTGGAGAAGGGAGCCAAGTATGAGGTGCGATAAGCGGCATATGCTGCTCTACGCCGTCACCGACCGGGCCTGGACCGGGAAAGAGACCTTGTATGAGCAGGTGGAGGCGGCGTTGAAGGGCGGCGTGACCTGTGTGCAGCTGCGGGAGAAGGAGCTGGACGAAACGGCCTTCCTCCAGGAGGCGAGGGAGCTGTGTGCCCTGTGCCGCCGGTATGGCGTCCCCTTCATTGTAAATGACAACGTGGAACTCGCCGTTGTCTGCGGGGCGGACGGCATCCATGTGGGCCAGGAGGACTTGGCGGCAGGCGAGGTCCGCCGCAGAGTAGGGGAGAACATGATCCTGGGCGTCTCCGTCCACACAGTGGAGGAGGCCCGCCAGGCTGTCCGGGACGGTGCGGACTATCTGGGCCTGGGGGCGGTGTTCCCCACCAACACCAAGACCGACGTGGAGCAGATGCCTAACGAAACCTTGCGGGCTATCTGCGAAGCGGTGGATGTGCCCATTGTGGCCATCGGCGGCATCAACCGGGGCAACATCCTCCAGCTGGCCGGCAGCGGCGTGGACGGCGTGGCTCTGGTGTCGGCCATTTTCTCGGCGGAGGACATTGAGGGGACCTGCCGGGAGCTGCGGGCGATGTCGGAGGAGATGGTGGGCCCATGAGAATCCGCGGTGCGATTTTTGATGTGGACGGCACGCTGCTGGACTCTATGTTCATCTGGGACACCATTGGAGAGACGTATCTTCTCTCCATCGGGTATCAGCCGAAGGAGAATCTGAACGAGACCTTCAAGAATATGAGTCTGCACCAGGCGGCCCGTTACTACCAGACCGAGTATGGCGTGACACTGAGCATTGACGAGATTATGGACGGAGTCAACGCCATGCTGGAGCGGTATTACCGCTTCGAGGTCCCGTTGAAACCAGGTGTGGCAGAACTCCTGGAGCGGCTTCGGCAGAGCGGCGTCAAGCTGTGTATTGCCACCGCTACCGACCGGCATCTGGTGGAGGCCGCGCTGGACCGGTGCGGAGTGCTGTCCTGTTTCGGTGAGATTTTCACCTGCAATGAGGTGGGACATGGCAAGGACGAGCCGGACATTTTTGAGGCGGCCCTTTGCTTCTTGGGAACCAGAAGGGAGGAAACTCTCGTGTTTGACGATGCTCTCTATGCAGTCCGAACGGCGAAAGAGGCCGGATTCCTGGTAGCGGCGGTATATGACAGCCATGAGAGGTCACAAGCGGAAGTTCGCGCACGGTCCGATCTATACCTGGAGGATTTGACGCAGCTGGTTGAGTTTCAGAAGTTTCTCTCAGCTTAGCGGCTGGGAGCTTCAAGCGGCGGACCGGGGGCACCACTCTCCGTCGCTCAATAAAAATAATGCAAAGGAGACACAGCAATGAAAACAGCATTATCAATCGCTGGGACCGACCCCAGCGGAGGCGCCGGGATTCAGGCCGATCTGAAAACGATGACCATGAACGGTGTTTTCGCCATGAGCGCCATTACCGCGCTGGTGGCCCAAAACACCACCGGCGTGCAGGAAATTGTAGAGATGACGCCTGAATTTCTCGGGCAGCAGATCGACGCGGTATTTGAGGACATACCGCCCGACGCGGTGAAGACCGGTATGGTGGCATCCTGCGGGCTGATTGAGACCATCGCGGAGCGGCTGCGCTTCTACCGGGCGAAGAACATCGTGGTAGACCCGGTAATGGTCGCCACCAGCGGCGGCCGGCTGATCTCTCAGGAGGCGGTAGAGACGTTGAAAACCCATCTGCTTCCCCTGGCAACCGTGGCCACCCCGAACATCCCGGAGGCAGAAATCCTGTCCGGTATGACGATCCACAGCCAATCTGACATCGAAGCTGCCGCCAAGTGGATCAGTGACACCTACGGCTGTGCAGTCCTGCTGAAAGGCGGGCACAACATCAGCGACGCAAATGACTTTCTCTATGCGGACCATGCAGGGACATGGTTCTATGGGGCGCACATAGATAATCCCAATACCCACGGCACCGGCTGTACCCTGTCCAGCGCCATCGCCGCCAATCTGGCCAAGGGCTTTGACCTGCCCACATCGATCTGGCGGGCCAAGGACTACCTCTCCGGCGCATTGGGCGCCATGTTGGACCTGGGCCAAGGCCGGGGGCCCATGCAGCACAATTTCAATCTGACCGGTGAGTTTGCCCGGGAAGCATAAGGAGAAAGGAAACCATAGATATGAGAAATTACGCAACACAAATGGACGCCGCCCGGCAAGGGATTATCACGCCTGAGATGGAGGCGGTGGCGGAAAAGGAATACCGCACACCGGAGGAGATTCGGGACCTGGTTGCCAAGGGGCAGGTGGCCATATGCGCCAACCGGCTGCACACCTGCCTGCAGCCCAACGGCGTGGGTTCTATGCTGAGGACTAAGATCAATGTAAACTTGGGGGTTTCCCAGGACTGCAAGGATTACGAGATAGAAATGCGCAAGGTGATGGCGGCTGTGGAGATGGGGGCAGAAGCCATTATGGATCTGTCCTCCCATGGGAACACCCAGCCGTTCCGCCAGAAGCTGATTCAGGAGTGCCCCGCTATGATCGGCACAGTGCCGGTGTACGACAGCGTCATCCATTACCAGAGGGACCTGGCCACCCTGACCGCGAAGGATTTTCTTGACGTGATTCGGCTCCATGCCCAGGACGGGGTGGATTTTGTCACCCTCCACTGCGGAATTACTCGCAAGACCATTGATCAGATCAGGGCACACAAGCGAAAGATGAATATTGTCTCCCGTGGCGGCTCGCTGGTGTTCGCATGGATGAGCATGACGGGGGAGGAAAATCCCTTCTACCAGTATTTCGATGAAATTCTGGAGATCTGCCGGGAGTATGATGTGACCATCTCCCTGGGGGATGCCTGCCGTCCCGGCTGCCTGGCCGATGGCAGCGATGTGTGTCAGATTGAGGAGCTGGTGAGACTGGGGGAACTGACCAAGCGGGCCTGGACCAGAGATGTGCAGGTAATGGTGGAAGGTCCCGGCCATATGCCGCTGGACCAGATTGAAGCCAATATGAAGTTTCAGCAGACCATCTGTATGGGCGCGCCCTTCTATGTGCTGGGCCCCATCGTCACCGATATCGCCCCCGGCTATGACCATATCCCCTCCGCCATCGGCGGGGCAGTGGCCGCCTCTGCCGGAGCCGCGTTTTTATGCTATGTCACCCCAGCAGAACACCTGGCGTTGCCCAATGTAGATGACGTGAAGCAAGGGATTATCGCGGCCAAGATTGCGGCCCACGCAGCGGATATCGCCAAAAAGATCCCTCATGCCCGGGATCTGGACGACGCGATGGCGGATGCCCGGCGGACCTTTGACTGGGATAAGCAGTGGGAGTGCTCGATTGACCCTGAGACGGCCAAACGTATCCGGGACGAGCGCAAGCCGGAGCACGACGACAGCTGCTCCATGTGCGGTAAATTCTGCGCAGTACGCAGCATGAACAAGGCGCTGCGCGGCGAGTACATTGACATCCTGTGACGGCTATGAAGCGATGTGTAATTGTGGGCGGGGCGGACATTGGACGGTATGACCGCATCCGTGCCTATCTGCGGGCGGACGATTTTTATATCTGCTGCGACAGCGGCCTAAAGCATCGGGAAGGGCTGGGCATTGCTCCGGACCTGGTCGTGGGCGACTTTGATTCCTATGAGAACCCACATCTGGAGGCGGAGACCATTGTGCTGCCCTGCGAAAAGGACGATACCGACACGGTCTTTGCAGTGAAAGAGGCGCTGAAACGGGGCTTTCAGGACTTCCTGCTGATCGGAGTCATTGGCGGACGGCTGGACCACACGCTGGGAAACGTGTCCTTGCTGCTGATGCTGGATGCCCAGGGGAAACGCGCCATAGTGCTGGATGACCATTCAGAGATGGAGATTGTTTCAGACAAGCCAGCGCGGATTGAGGACCGGTATCCGTATTTCTCCCTGCTGAACATCAGCGGCCTGGCCCGGGGAATTACCATTCAGAATGCCAAATTCCCTCTGTCCAATGCGGAGATTCCCTGTGAGTATCAATATGGCATTAGCAATGAGGTGCTTCCGGGGATGACCGCGGAGATCTCTGTAGAAAGCGGGCGGTTGCTATTGATTAAGGTGCTGCCCTGATTGTATCAAGTACAGGGTGTTAAGACCGTTGCCGTAACTTGGGATAAAAATATAAAATGCGATATCCTCAACAACGACCGTTCAGATTTGCTGAGCAGTCGTTGTTGAGGAATATGCTTGCAAAAGATGCAGCTTATATATCTTTATAAATTTGTATTCAGTTCCTTGTATTCTTCGAGTAGTAGAATTATAATGCACTCTATAAAGGGATGCAAAATTTACTTTATGACTTTGAAAGAGACAAGAAAAAGTGGGCATGTCTCCATGCTGGATAAACTACTACTACACTAAAGAACACATCCCAGCACTAGCTATGAGAGTAGCGACAATCGGACTGATTCCTAATACTAAAGGAAAGGGATTGAAGTATGAATAGAGTTTTAATCATAGATGATGACAAAGAACTTTGCGCTTTGATGAAAAAATGTGTGGAGCAGGAAAATTTATCTACGATTAGTGCTCATGGCGGCATAGAGGGATTGCGATTGGTCTATGAAAACAGAAAGGCCTGTTCTCTCATTATTTTGGATGTGATGATGCCGGATTTGGACGGATTTCAAGTGCTCCAAAAAATCAGAGAGATCAGTAATGTCCCGGTTCTTATGCTTACCGCAAAAAGTGACGAGGAAGATAAGGTTTCTGGACTCCGACTGGGTGCCGACGATTACCTGACAAAGCCTTTCAGTATTAACGAACTTATGGCTCGCGTCCATTCTCTGATACGTCGGTTTACCGACCTAAACCCTGCTTCTGTTGGAGATTCTGGCTGCTTAAAAGTGCAAGATATAGTAATCGACAAAGAAAACCGGACTGTTTCTGTCAAAAATATCCCTATTGATCTCACATGCAAAGAATTTGACCTACTTTTCTTTCTGGCCTCTAACAAAGGACGTGTTTTCACAAAGAAGCAGATTTATACACAGGTTTGGGGAGAGGAATATGCTTTTGATGATAACAACATTATGTCTTTTGTCAGCAAGCTTCGAAAAAAAATTGAACCCGACCCAGAACATCCTTTTTATATTCTAACCGTCCGAGGTGTCGGTTACCGCTTCAACAAGGGGGGATGAAATGGAAATCAATACCTATCTGTTGTTGGCCCTTGTGGCTGCAGTATTAGCTAACGTATTCCAAATAGTTAAACTGCAGCATGTCAGGGAACAGCTCGCATTGATAAAAGATGCTCTGGATGATATAAAATGTGGAAACCTCAATCGCCGCATTTTGGCAAAGGAAAGCGATATGACAAAACAGATCTGTTTTGATATTAATGAAATTGCTATCAGAAATCAAGCACGCCTTATCCAACAACAGCAGGCTGAACAGGCATATAAGCGACTTATGACCAGTCTATCTCACGATGTAAAAACACCGTTAGCCTCACTGATTGGTTATCTGGAAGCGATTGAAAACGGGATTGTTGATGGAAGAGAAAAAGACGAATATATCCGTGTTGCGTTTGATAAAGCACAGCACTTAAAGCATTTTGTTGAGAATCTTTTTGAGTGGGTAAAACTGGACACTGGAGAACAGCTTTTCCACTTTAAACAGTTTGATCTAAATGAGTTATCCCGTAATATTATGGCTGACTGGATTCCTATTTTTGAAAGCAGCCACTTTGAATATGAGATTGATATACCTGAAACAGAATACACTATTCAAATTGACCCAGATGCCTATACCCGTATTTTGAATAACTTGTTTCAAAATGTAATAACCCATAGCAAAGGCGATAAGATAGAGCTGTCACTTGTAGAAACCGAAGAACAAGCCCGTATTATAGTCAAAGACAATGGGAAAGGTATTTCTGCTGATGATCTGCCCCATATATTTGAAAGGTTGTATCGGTGTGATCATTCGCGATCAAGCAAAGGGAATGGTTTAGGGTTGTCCATTACGAAAGAACTTGTCGGCGCCCACAGGGGAAAAATCACTGCTGCCAGCACTCCCGGTGCTGGCGCAACATTTACTATACTGTTTCCGAAAGCCCTGTAAATGCGCAGGGCTTTTCTGTTTCAAAAAACAAGATTAAAACAAGGCTGTGGCAAGGTTTTGGCAAGGTTCATGCGATATACTGTAGTTGTAACGGGTTCAGCTATGACAAAACAGAAAAATGCAGAAGCAAATAGGTTGAAAGTGAGGAAATCCTATATGGGCGATTTTGTAATTGAAACAAGACACCTGACAAAAATCTATAAAGACCAAACGGCAGTCAATACGGTTGATCTTCATGTGAAGAAAGGGCGGATTTATGGCCTGCTCGGTCGCAACGGTGCGGGAAAGACCACAATTATGAAAATGATTCTGGGCCTGATCCCTATTACCTCCGGCGAAGTAATCGTGTTTGGTAAAAATGTTAGGGGACACGAGAAGCGGATATATCCCCGCATTGGCGCGATTATCGAAACACCAGGGTTTTATCCAAATCTGACCGGAACAGAAAATTTGGAGATTTTCGCAAAGTTGCGCGGCACGGCTGCCCCAGACGCTGTAAAAAATGCGCTGGAAATTGTCGGTTTACCATACAAAGATAAAAAAATGTTCAGCAAGTATTCTCTTGGTATGAAGCAGCGCCTTGGTATTGCAAATGCTGTTCTGCATGATCCGGAACTGTTGATTCTGGATGAACCGACAAACGGCCTTGACCCTATTGGTATTGCAGAGATGAGGGAGTTTATCAAGGGTTTGAGTGCCACACGCGGGAAAACCATACTGATTTCCAGCCATATTCTTTCAGAAATTGCGTTGCTGGCAGACGACATTGGCATTATTGACCACGGCGTTTTGCTAGAGGAAAGTAGCATGGAAGAACTGGGAAAACGGAACAGCAAATATATTCTGTTGCAAGTCTCAGATGTTCCAAAAGCTTCCTTGATTTTGGAACGGGTTTTCCATGTGAACGACTATTCTGTGCAGAACGATCAGACACTTCAGATTTATGATACCTCCCTGGATATGGCGGAGGTCAATAAAGCCCTTATAGTGCAGGATGTATTGGTTATCAGTTCCCAGTACTGCAACGACACATTGGAGGATTATTTTAAGAAGATAACAGGAGGTGAGGGCATTGCTTAAACTAATTGAAACTGAGTTTTTGAAGATACGCCGCAGGAAGCTTGTTTGGCTCATGCTGCTGGCCGCCTTTATTATGCCCTTTATGGCGTTTCTACTTTTTAAGTACCGTGGGGACATAGGCGTTGACCCGATCCTGTTTTATAAGTGGTCAGCTTTCGGTTATACGCTCTTTATCATTCTGCCAGTTATTTTGGGGATATTTTGTACCATGCTTATCCATGAAGAGAAGCAGAATGGTGTGCTGAAACAGCTTTGGATTGTACCAGTCAGTAAATTAGCATATTTGTTCAGCAAATTTTCCGTGGTGGTGCTCTACTCTATCAGTTTTATGTTGATTACAGCAATAGCTTCTATCCTGTTCAGTGTGCTGCCTGGATATGTTGTATTTGATTGGGAAAGTGTTCTATATTTGCTAGAAAGATGTTTAGAAATTGGAGTTCTGACCGCGTTTGCAATGCTGCCGGTTTTAGCGATAGCTGCATCAAGAAAAGGATACATTCTCCCCGTTTGTGTGTCATTGGTTTATGCCTTTTGTGGTTTTATCTTCATGTCGGTCAATATGTATCTGCTCCCTTTAACAAGTATGGCCGTTATTGTAATGCGGAATAAGGACATTCCCGGCATCGCCTTTTCGCAACCTGTTAACATTTCGTTGGCGTTTCTTTGTATCTGCATTTGGAACATTGCCGCTGTACTGCTCGCAAAGATCGCCCTGAGAGAAAAATGAGGTAGTATATGTGTACCTTGCTTTGGGCCGAGTATAAGAAACTCCGCCGTTCAAGTATTGTTTGGATTACGATCTTTGCGGCTCTTATGATAGCTGTTATCGTTTTTGTAGAGGGGCTCTCTATTCATAATGGCCCAGATGTGCAATATGGATTGAAAACTGTGCTTGAGGACTCCAGATATATAGAAAATGCAGGATGGTATATGGATGAAATGCAGCCATTGGCGACATTCTTTGTTCTCCCAGCAGTGATTGCCCTTTTAGGAAGCTATATGATCTGCCGTGAGGAAGAAGATGATACGATGAAGTCCCTTCGCTTTATTCCTGTCGATGAAATAAAGTTGATTGCGGCAAAAATGATTGTTGCGTTTATATTCAGTACACTTCTTTATATGTTGCTCTTTGCGATAGCCTTTTCGACGGAAGCCGCTTTGCACTTTCCTGATTTATCATCAGCACTGATATTTAGCTGCATGAAAGAATATTTGCTGGATGGTATCGGCGTGTTCCTTGCAATTTCGCCGGTAATTGCTTTCGTAGCGCGTATTAAAAAAGGCTACTGGATTGCGCTGGTATTTACAGAATTTTATTCTGTTGCCGGGCTATTTGCTGGTATGTCGAGTACCCTGCTGCCCTATTATCCCATCAATGCTGTATTTAACCTATCTGGTTATCATATCACAACCACAGGGAAACGGGCGGTAAGTATAATCGTTCTGCTGCTGTGTAGCTGTTTTTCTGTTTTCCTGCTAAAAGGATTGAAACACAATAGAGAATCAAGTTTGGAGTAACATTAAAAAATATAACAGTGTTTTGAAATAAGGCGTTTGGTTGGACAGAAAGGAAATATTCATGAGAAAGAAATTATATAGAGTAAGACGAGGAAGAATCATTGCTGGTGTCTGTGGCGGTGTTGCAAAATACCTGGGTATAGATCCCAAAATAGTACGTTTACTTTGCTTGGCACTTATTGCAGCATACGGAAGCGGATTGTTGGTTTATATCATATTCGCAATTTTTGTACCCAAAGAACCAAAATAAAAAACAAACAAGCCCTAATCTCCCATGCAACAGCAGAAAAAATCCCTTAGGACCATATGAGACGCTGCATGGCTGTAGGAGGTACAGACTTTGGGCGATATGACCGTATTTGCGCCCGTCTGCAAGAAGTCAACTTCGTATTTGCTGCAACAGCGGATATGCCCAGAGCGTCATCATCCAGGATGCAAAATTCTCTTTGAACAATGCAGATATCATTTGTGAGTATCAGTCCGGGATCAAAAACGAGGATCTTCCTTGGATGGCCGCAAAGGTGTCAGTACAGGCAGGACGGTTGCTGCTTATCAAGATATTGCACCGCTAAAAGAAAATGCAAGAAAAGAACGGGACTGGATTTCCAGCCCCGTTCTCATAGTTTTCGCTTAAATAATTAGTCCTCAATCAGAGTAACTTTGAAAACAACATACCCATTATCAGGACAAGCCAAATTTCCTTTTGACTTTGGGTTTTCTTCAAAATTAAAGGTAGCTCCATTGTATAGGGCGACTTGAATAGGAAACAAAGCCATGTAAGCACCTCCACAAAATGGAGTACAGGGAGTATTCATACCCTCACATTGAAATACGTCCCCTACCTTATATCCACATGAACAATGCCCTGTTACCTTTTCAATTTGATATTCAAACTTTTTCACTTTTTTATCCCCATATTTTTATTTGTGGTAATATGCTCATTTTGACACTTGCAGCATCAAGTGCTTTTACAAAAGGGGCTGCTCTCTCATCTTGAAACATTTTATCAGAAGCAGCCTTGAGTTCTTCCATTGAAGCCCAATGCTGTATCATAGTCCATTCCCTGTTTTCTTCGCTATAGAGAAGTTCCGTGTCGATAAAACCCTGTTGCTTTGAATGATAGTCCTTTTCAAGCGAGTCCACAATGCTGATAAAGCTGTCTTTTGTTACCTCCTGTGAAGTTTTCATTGTTACGATTTCCGTTGCAATAGACATAAAAAATACCTCCTGTTTTTTTATAGTCTACATGAAATAAAACAAGAGGTATAGTAGAAAATCGACTGTCATAGGTATTTGTATTTAACATTCTCTTTTACAGTAGCTTTCTCTGCCTGAAAGGTGCGTGGTGCTGTTCCCGAAAAACGTGTAAACTCTTTTATAAAATGTGATTGGTCAGTAAAATTATTATCATAAGTAATATCGGTTAAACTAATATGTTGATGTACTAATTGATTACATGTATTCTGGAAACGTTTTATACGACGCAAAATTTTCGGAGTATAGCCCGTATAGTATAAAAACATTCTCTCAAAAGTTTTTATGTTTATTGACCGTTCATCGCAAAAAGATTTGATAGATATATCATTTCTAATTGTTAAAAAATCTGATATTAGCTGTGCTTTGTCCGCAAAATCGGGATTTATAGATAACTCTTCAATCAAAGCATTTTCAATTTCAGCTATGATTTTTTCAGTAGTATCATTACTGACTGCTTTTTTTAACTTTTCTCCTAAACTGTATGAAAGCCCGTTTAGATCAACCACTTTGTTTTGAACTTCCTTAAGTGATTTATGCACAAATGGATATAGCCCATGAGGATAAAATGATATACCAAAAATACAAATGGTTTTTTCTTGATGGATAAAACTGTACTTACTACGTAGTCCGTTGATATGAAAAGGGGGGGCTATTATTTTATTACATTCTGTTTCATATACCACATCATCAGCCAAATTCAATATAACATCAATACAATCTGTTGGAAGAAGTTTATAGTGTATGTCTGCATTTGCGGCTTCAATGTACCAAAAAAATTTCACCCACGGAATGAGACATTCGTTTTTAGTTGCATAACGGGTAATATTCAAAATGTTAATCACTTCCAATCGAAACTTTCTAAGTATCATTATAAATGTTTGACCTCAAAATGTATCGGAACTTACTGCTATATTTTCGGTTTATTCTTGATGCTGGTTACAGCAGACGGGGAATAATAACTGTAATGATGATGCCCAAAACATAGACTCCATTTACTCCGAGGGCGATTTTAGTATAGTTGTCTCGCAAGTGCATTTTAGTAAATAGGAAAAGGGCATATACGAAGCTAAGTGCAGCAAAGATGCAATAGCCTATGATAGTGGCTGTTGCGAAGGGGGATGTTGGCTTCCAGACAAAGGCCACCGTCAGGGGCACAAAAATTGTAAGGAATGCGATTTTGCTCAGAATATTTTCTTTTATCATAACAGGCTCCTTTTAATGCTTATTTCCTTCCAGGCGCTTGCGTTGGGCGGGACGCAAAGAAATATTTCCTTTCCCATACCGTGCTTTTGTTTCGCCCGGCGTTTTAGCGGATACGATCAGAAGAGCGGAGATCAGCAGCATCGTTCCAAGCGAGAGCATTCCCATCAAAATACTTGATTGGCTTTCCGCGTTGATATACGAGGCTGTATCAAATCCTATTACAGCCAGTGACGCTAAAAATGGGTAAACCTCTCTAAGCACACCGCTTTTGAAGAACATACTGCAATATCCCAATACAAAAGCGATAACAGAACCGCTCATAAAGAGTCCTGAGGTTTTTCCGCAAAGCGCAATGATTGGGAGAACAGCAATATAGACACAAATTGATAAGCCTGTCATTTGAAGCAGGCCGGTAACCAATACAGATATGCTCAAACCCTGAAGTCCAGTACATACGCCAACGATGATGGCGGTTGTAAGGCTATATAGACCCCAGATAAGAGAAAGCAGGCCAAGGAAGAGCAATTTTCCGGCTAACAGCTTAGAAAATGGTACAGGAACGACAAAAATATTTTTCAACGTGCCGTCTGCGCATTCTCTGTTTATCAGGTATCCGCCGATTAGAGTAAAAATTACAGGCATAAATATCGTGGCGTTATTCCAAATTGTACTATTGATTAGAGCGCTGAGGTCAAAATTAGGGTTTCTGGCTTCCTCAATGGAGACGCTCTGTGTGATAAGGCCAAGCACAGGCGAAAGAGCCAGCCCAATAATGCCGATCAGCAGAATGTGGTATCGCTTTATTTTTTGAAACTCGCTAGAGATGATTGACAACATTGGGAACCTCCTATGTTTCCTGCTTCTGATAAATTCTGATAACTATGAAAACGCAGACCGCCGCTTCTGCAAACAGGATCATAAAGATGATAGGCGTTGACACAAAATAAGGACTCAGACGGTTATAAAAATCGGTCATGATTTTCCCTTGCGGTACTTTGAACTGATATAGCCATCTAAAAATCATCGGAACCGGAATAAACGTAGTAAAATTAGGCCCCAGCGGTTTCATCATAATCGTATCACTGAGATGCAGTGCATATCCCAACAGGGTGTAAAAGAATGCGATTATGACGGAAATAATATAGGATTTGTTACACCAGATGACCAAGATAATACAGGGCAAAGCTGCGGCCCACAGCAAGATTCCAGTACAAAAGGTGAGAAATAATTCCAGATTCCAGCCGTTTATGGCGATGCCCTGTGAGAGGGCGAGCGAGATTGAGATTGCGAAGCCGGCCAACTCATAGACGACCGAAAAGAGAAAGAGAAGGAAGACTTTTGCCATAACTAACCGGCGCTTTGAAACAGGGATGCAAAGAAGATTTTTTAACGTATCGTTGTCGTGCTCTTCAAAAAACAAGCTGGCGGCCATAATCACCAATACTGGAATGAGAAGCAAAAATCCACTTTCCTCTCGAACGCCGCTCATAATGTCTTCCAAGTTCCCATCCGATAAAAGGGCGGCGTTGAAGAACGGGAATAGAACTGAAGTAAAAAGGGCCAGCTTATATGCCCCTTTTCGTCTCAGCTTCAGAAATTCACAGTAGGTAAGTTTAAGCAATTCCCTCGCCCCCTGTTACTCTCTTGAAATAGTCCTCCAGACTTTCCTCACAAGTATGGGCATCCGAGACTTCCAGTCCGCTTGTCACGAAAGCTGTCACGAGTTTTGCTACAGAGATATCCAGGTTGTCTACTTGCAGATTGTGGTCGTCCTGGATGGTAAAGTGGTTCTCATGAAAGGTGTGCTCAAGGATTCTCGCCGCTTGTGCCGCATCGGAGAGAGTAAAATGGATGTGCCGGCTGCTCTTGGACTCCAGTTCTGCAAGACTTTCCTCCTCCAGAAGAGTGCCATGATCAAGGATTCCGATATCGTCTGCTAACAGTGCAATCTCAGAAAGGATATGACTGGATAGCAGGATCGTTTTCCCTCGTTCATCGCAAAGCCGCCGGATAAATGAACGGACTTCCGCAATGCCGATAGGATCCAGTCCGTTGATTGGTTCGTCCAGAATCAGGAGTTCTGGGTCGTGCATGACCGCCAAAGCAATGGCCAGCCGCTGTTTCATCCCCAGTGAATACTGAGAAAAGAGCTTTTTGTCCTGGTATGGCAGCCCCACTAAACTCAGAGCGTCCTTGATTGCGTGCCGGTTGGGTACGCCTCGTAATGTGGCAAATATTTTTAGATTTTCCGTTGCGGTCAGGTTGGGATAGAAACCGGGTGATTCAATCAAGCTGCCGATACGGGGCAGAAGCTTTTTCTCATTGCCACATAGCGGTTTTCCCCAAATATAGACTTCGCCGGATGTGGGCTGGGTCAGTCCCAGGAGCATTTTCATCGTAGTAGTCTTGCCAGCTCCATTTCTTCCCAGCAGGCCGTAAATCCGTCCTTTTTGAACATGAAGATTCAGATCCGCGACGCTTTTTTGTGGGCCATAGCATTTGGTGAGATTATGTGTTTCAATGATATAGTTACCCATAGTACAACCTCCTCTTCGGGCTATATTATATCGTGTAAATATTGCGATAGTCTTACGGGAACCTTGTATTAACCTTGCATTTTGCGTCATCTCTTAATAGTTTCCAGCAAACGGATAAAGTACAAGGCCCCTGCCACAAAAGTGGCGGGGGCCTTCAACTGGTCAAAGGGAACTGCAGGATGAAACTGGTTCCTTTTCCAGGCTCACTTTCTGCTGTGATGGTTCCATTCAGTTTTTCAACGAGCTGCTGCACGATTGACAGACCGAGTCCGTTCCCCTTGCTGGTGCGGCCCTTGTCGCACTTATAAAGGCGGTCGAAGATGTGTTCTAAATCCGTATTTTCCATTCCGATCCCATTGTCTGCTAAAAGAATTCTCATACTGCCCTGCTGTTCCGACAGGGCGAGACTGATTTTATCTGCGCGGCTATGTGTAACCGTATTTTGCATGAGGTTGTTTATAATGCGCATATAACCGTCTGAATCCAGGTTCACTTGAAAAGGCTGCTCTGGAATATCAAATGTATAGTTAATGTGTTGCTCCTCAAGAATCGGAATCCAATCAATCAGGATACTCCTTGTCAGTGCAACTGCCTCTACTGGATGGACATCCATAACAAATTCGTTGGAATTTAGCTTGAACCAATCGAACAATATATCGACATATTCTTTCAAATCGTAGGCCTTCCGGCGAGCGGACTCAATATAGCTGTTTCGATCCGCTCCAGTAACAATTCCTTTATGCACAGCGTCCAGATATCCAATCAGGGTGGTAAGCGGGGTCCGGACATCGTGGGAGAGACTGGTCATGAGCTGTTTGTTGGCTTCATCAGCCCGCCGGAGCAGGGCGAGTTTGTTTTCGTAGGATATTACAACCTCGTTGATTTCAAATGCGAGAGATGCGGTGAGTTCATGCTCTCCGGCTAATATCCGTCTATTTCCGTTCCCCGCTTTGATATCCGCTAAAGCCTCAGAAATCAAGGCGATCTGTTTTTGGGTTTTCCAAATGATAAAGCAGGAAATGGAAATTGCTATTACAGCAGCAGCGATAGAGAGAACGGCGATTAAATTCATATCCAAGATCACACCTCTTTATTGAAACGGTAGCCGATTCCCTTGACCGTTTGGAGATACTTGGGGGTTCCGGGATCTTCCTCCAGCTTTTTCCGCAACCGGCTGATGACTGCCATGATGTTACTGTCATCATAGACATATTCCCCGCCCCATACTTCTTCATATATTTGCTGCTTGGTCAGAATCTTCCCCTGATGTCTGGCACAAAACAGGAGAAGATCAAACTCCTTGGGATAAAGCTCAAAAGTTCCGTTAGCTGAAGTGATGGAGCGGGTGTCCAGATCGATGGTCAAACCGTCAAAGTGGAGCTGCTGTGCTTCGGCTGGCTGATTAAACCGTGTATAACGGCGTATTAAAGAAATGACCCGGGCAAGCAACTCATCCATGTTGAAAGGTTTCGTCAAGTAGTCGTCCGCACCTGCCCGAAGCCCTCGGACCTTCGATACATTATCATTTTTGGCAGTAAGCATCAAAACAGGAAGGCTGCTCAGCTGTCTGATCTGCTCAAGCGTTCCAAAGCCATCCAGGCCCGACATCATGACATCCAAAATGACGAGCTGATATTCCCGCTTTTTTACTGCCTCTAACCCAGAGATTCCGGAATGACAATAATCTGTCTCAATTTTTTCCTGTAGAACACTCTGCTTGACGATTGCGCAAAGTTCCTTGTCATCATCTATCATCAAAATTCTGTGCATGATTGGTGTCTCCGATATATATCTTGCTGATACACATTCACATAATCCACTTCGATGCGGTTACGTTCATTTTTGATATTTTTCAGGTCATACAGGTTGAGCATAAGCTGCATTGGATAGTTTGGACTCTGGTGAATAACCCGTATTTTTTCTCCATTCAGATAAAACGCTATTTGCTGTTCCTCCCACTTTACGGAGTACACGTTCCAGTCACTGACACAGATATCAAAATGATGCTCGTAAAATTCATCCACAAGATTAGGGTCCCCAAAGGAATGTATGCCATATCCGATTACTGCGGACTTTTCCGCCGCCTGCCAGCCTTTTAATTCAAACAGACAGATCTCCGACGATTGCTCAGGTGTCTCTTCGACTCCGATCATCCATAGTGCCGCTACATTTTCTTTTGAGATATGGCAGCGCACCCTGCACTCAATATAGCCGTACAGTGGGGTGATTTTCAATTCCCTCGGCTGAAACTCCCGGACAATCAAGCCCTCTGTAAAATGGTGCTGGCCAACACTGCTCCCAATCTCTCCAGAGAAAACTCCGGTCTGCAGGTTGGACACCCGCACGCTGCCGTTCCATTCGGGACACCATGGCTCCTGTGTATCAGCAATATATAGAGACAGAATGCTGTTTTGAATTGTATAGCTGGGTATGGTATTCTTCCGTGAACTCCATTGAGGCAGGTAGGTCGGCAGCCAGTAGTCCGTATTCAACTGTTTTTCATCAAAATCATCGCACATTAGCAGCGTATATCCATCCATATCCGCAGGCATCTCCATTCTTCAAAAGTAAACTGGGCATGAGATGTGAAGATTATAGCGGTTTTTCAAATTCAGTTCAAGGCCGGTTAGCTGATAATCCTATCGAAACGTCAATTTATACACAATCCATATGTGGTTGAGATGTAGTTTATACAGTCATCCGGTAACATGACACCGAATGCCCTTTCAGTATGTAACCTCCAAGCGATAAAATCCCACATAAGAGAAAAAGGGGAAATGCAGCGGTTATGTTGCTTTGTGTTTTTGTGAGCATCTCATATATTTGACAAAGGAGGATTTATCTTGCTCCAAGTTTTGATTGTAGAGGATGAAAAGCCCATCTCTAACCTGATCCGTCTCAGTCTGACCAAGGAGGGCTGCCACTGTACCTGCGCTTTTGACGGCGCAGCTGCGGCGGACCTGCTGGTGGATCATCACTATGACCTGATTTTGCTGGATGTGATGCTCCCGGAGATTGACGGCTTTGAGCTGATGGAGTACATCCGTCCAATGAAGGTTCCGGTCATCTTCCTGACGGCGAAATCGGCGGTCAAAGACCGGGTTAAGGGCCTGAAGCTGGGGGCAGAGGACTATATCGTCAAGCCCTTTGAGGTCATTGAGCTGCTGGCCCGCGTCGATGTAGTCCTGCGCCGGTATCAGAAGACGGACATGGTACTGGAGATTGGCGGGCTGAAAATCGACACCGCATCCATGCAGGTATGGCGGGACGAGGCAGAGATCAGCCTGACCAAGACGGAGTATGAGCTGCTGCTCCTGTTTGCCCGGAACCCCCGCCGCGCCCTATATCGGGAGACCATCTACGAACGGGTATGGGGTGAACCCTATCCCTTTGGAAGCAAGGCGGTAGACATCCATATCCAGCGGCTGCGCAAAAAGACCGGATGGGAGACCTGCCTTCGCGCCGTAAACAAGATCGGCTACCGGCTGGAGGTGGAGCCGTGAAGTTCCATTTGAAGATGACCCTGTGTATGCTGGCGGTGCTGGCCGTCCTGTTCGGAGCGGGTGGCAGCCTGCTGATTTCCGAGTCCTTTGAGGACTCTCTGGAGCGGGAGAAGGCGGCGGCTCTGGGCGACTACCGCATGGCCTGGGGCACCCTGCAGATCGTCAACAGCATGGATGCCTACCTGGATCGGGATGCGATCGTCAAGACCATGGAGCAGCTGTACCAGCAGAACAGCGCCTCCTGGTCGGACCTGCGGCTGTCTACCGGAGAGGAAGTGTTGTATGAAAGCAGAGGAACGCGGTCACCGTTTATCCAGAACGGCTGGGCCATTGAGGCTCCGGCGCCTGGCGTCTGCCTGTTCCGTATGCTGGACAACGGGGCCGGGGCGCGCTTTCTGGTCTTTTCCGGGGCAGTCGAGACCAATGGAGATGTCCTCTATCTCACGACCAGCCATGATGTCTCTGCCCTATACACAGCCCGGCAGGCCCAGCAGCGCACCTATCTCCAGGTATTTTTCCTGATGTGTGTTCTATGCGCGGCGCTGTCCTACACGGTGTCCCGGCTGCTGACCGCTCCGCTGGGCGGATTGTCCCGGGCATCCCGGGCCATTGCGGCAGGCAATTTCTCCAGCCGGGTGCGGGTCCGCTCCAATGACGAAATCGGAGCCGTATCCACGGACTTCAACACCATGGCGGAAAAGATGGAGCAGACCGTCTCCGAGCTGAACCGGGCTGTGGAGGAGCTGCACCAGGCGATGGAGCGGCAGGAGCAGTTCACCGGCAGCTTCGCCCATGAGATGAAAACGCCTATGACCTCCTTGATCGGCTATGCGGAGCTGCTGCGCAGTGGAAGCTTAACGCCGGAAGAACAGGCAGAAGCCGCGGACTACCTGTACTCTGAGGGAAAGCGGCTGGAGAGCCTGTCCCACAAGCTGTTAGAGCTCCTGGTTCTGAAACGGCATGATCTACCCTTCGCCAAAGTCTCTCCGGCGGAACTGGTTGAGGCGCTGGTGGAGAGACTGCGGCCGCTGTACGCCGCCAAAGGGATTCGTCTGTCCTGCGTATGCAAGGCGGGGGTCTGCCTGATGGATGCGGACCTGGTCTGGTCCCTGCTGCTGAATCTGGCGGACAACGCGCAAAAGGCGATGGAGCATGGCGGAGAAATCCAGTTTCGCCAGGAGATGCTGGCGGACGGCTGCCGCATCCGGATTCTGGACAACGGCCATGGTATCCCGCCCCAGGCGCTGGAGCATCTGACGGAGGCATTCTACCGGGTGGACAAGGCCCGTTCCCGGGCGCGGGGCGGGTTTGGTCTGGGACTGTCCTTGTGCCGGGAGATTGCCGAACTTCACCGCGGCGGTATCCGGTTTGAAAATCGGCCGGAAGGCGGCACTTGTGTTACAGTGGAGCTGAGAGGAGGCCGGCGATGAAAAGGGTCAAGCAGTATATTCTTCCGCTGCTCACCTTCCTGTTAATCGCCGCCGGTGCGGCGATGCCCTTTGCTGTTTCCTGGGTACAGGACAATCGGATCAGTGGCCTTCAGGAAGAGTTTCCTCTGAGCACCGTCAATTTGAAGCTACAGCAGGATATTGGGGTAAGCCCGGCCCTTCGTCTGATCTCAGGAGAGTGCAGCAGCATTCTGTGGGAAGAGGAGACGCAGCTTACCAAGCAGGAGGCCGTTGACGCAGGCATGACAGCGGTTCAGAAAATGACGGACCTGGGGCTGCTGTTTATCGGCGATCAGGAAATGGTAAAAAGCGCAGAGGGACGGGCGGAACCGATTCTGTTAATTGGGGAGGACGGCAGCTCCGCACTGGTTTGGAACTGCTACTGGAGCAGCGAGATACCATGCTTGATGTGGATTGATGACGCTGCGGGCAAGGCGGTACAATTCCTGGTGAGCTGCCCGACACCCAGGGATACAGACGACGCCCACGTTCTGTTAGCGAACTGGACCGCATTCTTTCAGGAGTATTATGGCGTTGAAATCGTCAGCGTGAAAGAGGAATCCCGGAACATGGACTCCGGCGGCACCCTATACCAGTTCATCTTTGAGGTTGATTTGCAGGATGGCCTGGATGCCTGCGAGTTGGAACTGGAGCTATTTGACGGCATGGCGACCTTTAATTTTAATTGATGCAGTTTCGTTGCCGGAATGTTAACGGTTCTTTCAACCTGCCCGCTATGATGGAGGCATCTCAAACAAAGAAGGTGCTTTATCATGAACCAAAGAGAACTGACGGTACGGCGGCCTGGCGGCAAACGTGCTCGCAGGCGCAGACGCAGACAAAACGCATTGCTGAGGAGGTGTTTCCTCCCCGCCACAGCGCTGTGTCTTTTGTTTGCGGTCTGCGTTGTGGGATTCAAACCGGATGCTTCCGCTCAGGGAGACAAGACGCTGGCGGCAGAGAACACCTCTTATCGCGCCAACGTCCTGCCCCAGACCGAGCCGAACTTCTCGCTGCTGGTGCCTGAGCCGATAACCGATGATCAACAGCAGCCTGGGTCTGTACCGCCAGTGGCTTCTGGCAGCCCCAGAGCATCCGCTCCGGACAAGGACAGTTGGAATCTGATTTTGGTGAATCCCTGGAACTCGCTGCCGGCAGATTATACCCTTTCACTGACGGAATTGAAGAATGGGCTTTCTGTGGATAGCCGGTGCTATCCGGACTTGCAGGCGATGATGGATGCCTGCCGGGCGGATGGCCTGTCCCCGGTGATCTGCTCCGCCTACCGTACACAGGAATACCAGGAGAAGTTGTTCCAGAACAAAGTCAGCCGCTTGATAGCCCAGGGATACTCTGAAGCTGACGCCACGGTGGAAGCGGGAAAGTCTGTGGCAGTCCCCGGCACCAGCGAGCATCAGCTGGGACTGGCGGTGGATATTGTAGATATCAATAACCAGCACCTGGATGAATCCCAAGAGAGTACGGCTGTGCAGAAGTGGCTGATGGAGCATTGCTGGGAATATGGATTTATCCTCCGTTACCCCAATGAAAAAAGCGAGATCACCGGTATCATCTATGAGCCCTGGCATTACCGCTATGTGGGGCACGAGGACGCAGAGCAGATCCATTCCCTGGGCGTCTGCCTGGAGGAATATTTAGAGGGGGCGTCCTGATGGAGTTTCACGCAAACGTGGGAAAGGATGTTTTGATCCAAGCCAACGGAAAGGTTTATGCCCGGCACGCCATTACCACGCATTTCGTTCAGGTTGGCGAGAACTATATTGACCTTGTTGAGCGATATGTTAAACCCGTTTATCAGCCAGGGGATATCCTTTCCTCTAGCGAGAAGGTAATTGCCCTGTGTCAGGGACGGGTGGTGACAGAGGACCAGGTGCGCCCCGGCTTCTGGGCCAAGCTGCTCTCCCGCTTTGTCCGGCAGACCTCGGCAGGGCCGGGCATGGGCCTGCCGGTGAAGATGCAGTTTGCCATCAACACCTGCGGTCTGGGCCGGGTGCTCTGGGCAGCGGTCCGAGCCGGTCTGGACAAGCTGCGGGGCATCCACGGCACTTTCTACCGGCTCCTCGGCGAGGAGGTCCGGGGATTGGACGGATTCTACGGAGAAGACATCCCGGAATATAAGCACATCGGCATCCGCGTTCCCAGGAATCCAGACATGGTCTGCAATGAGGTTTATAAACGGACCGGAGTTGTTATGATGATTGTGGATGCCAACGATCTGGATGTAGACCTGCTGGGGAAAGGGAATCAGCTGAGAGACTGGAAGCAGGATCAACTCCTCGCGCTAATTGTAGATAATCCGGCTGGCCAGAACCGGCAGCTCACCCCTTTTGTGCTGATCCGGGAAATTCAGATATAAAAAGCAGGACACGACAGCCGCAATAACGGATGCCGTGTCCTGTATCAGTATGTATGGAAAACGGTTTGTTCAAAGGGTCTTGCGCCTCTGGCTAAACTGCTTTCTCAAAGAGGGTTCATTATTCTGCGAGGCTTGACAGGGTATCGCCAGTAATCCGGTACACGGTCCAGTCGGACATAGGCTCCGCGCCCAACGACAGGTAAAAATCAATGCTGGGCTTGTTCCAGTCGAGACACCACCATTCCAAACGGCCACACCCGCGCTCGACCGCAATAGATGCCAGCTTTTTCAGAATAGACTTCCCATAGCCTTTCCCCCGGTACTCTTGCTTTACATACAGATCCTCAAGATAAATGCCGGCCCTTCCCAAAAATGTAGAGAAATTATGGAAAAAGAGGGCGAACCCCACTTCTTTGCCGTCTGCAACGGCAAAGATAACCTCCGCTTTCTGCTTGTCGAAAATCCATTCTTCCAGTAGATCTTCATTGGCTACCACTTCATCTGCCATTTTTTCATAATCAGCAAGTTCTTTAATGAATTGGAGGATTAACGCCGTATCGCTCCTATTGGCAGACCTAAAACAAAGCTCTTTACTCATTCTCAAATCACCTATCTATTATTGTACAAAGGCTCGAATGGACTGCTCAAAGTCTCTTGCGCTCTGACAGAGCCGCGTTACCTGCTGCCAGTTCCGGCAGACAACTGGAGCAAACTCTCTAAAAACTTTGGCGCTCTTTTTTTGGCGTGGAATCCGAACGTCGTGGTACGGTGCTCCCCTGAGAATGACTTGCTTCCAGGGGTCTTCAATAGACTCGACATTTTCTGGGCCGTCATATGCTGCTACGATCCAGGCTTCCAGACTGTCACAGGGAACCACAATACAGGTGTCATCTGTGTCAATCAGTTTAGAGGAAATCAAACTTTTCAGATGATCTATGTAGCCGGTTACAGGGGCGCTATGTCTATTGCAGGGCAGTGTAACCGGGCAGGTTATCGTGTTACAATACAGAGGGTTCAGACTTTCTCTGTCAGGACATACAGTGGGGTCACAGCTGCAATGGGCTGGCTTTTCTTTCCTGGAGACATCACCATCCATCTGGATGATCAGGAGATCCAGCGCAGGCTGGATACTGTTCATAAACTGCTTTTTGATGGCGGCATGATCTATGCACCATTTCCAAACACCTTTCCAGCCATTCTCGTACCGGCCAATTACATCGGGTTCTGGCTGCAATGGATAAAAATTGTTGCGCTCTCCGGTGATTGTATCAACAACAGCCTGGAGGATGATAAAGTCTGTTGGACCCTCGCAGACAATTCCAATATTTTTCATAGCGGCGTGGGGACACCTCCCAGTCTGCCGTTGATCCAAAGCCGGGACAGAGGCTGGCCTTCGTTGATCAGCTCCTGGGAGACAAGAATCCGCTTGATTTGCGCATAACCATGGGAGTCCCGATCCAAAGCGAACAGGCGAATGTCGTCATTGCGCAGGTCCAGACCGTCCAGGACCAGCGGGTTATGAGTTGTCAGAAAAACGTGCTTCTTGTGCTGAATGACTTGCTCACAGAAAACCTGAATCATTTTCTTGGCGAGCCGGGGGTTTAAGGCATGGTCAAAACTATCTACGGCGAAAATAGAAGGGGCCTGCGGGTGCATTGCCAGAGCCAGCATGAACAACACATACAGCGCACCCTCACTAGCATCGTAGCCGGTGAACTGCGCAGACACCTTCATATAGCGGTCTGCAAATTGAATAACCTGTCGTGGAGAAGGGATGTTGGAATTGATGGTACTCTTTTTAGGTGCGCCTACGGTGATATCAGATGCCCAATCGATCATATCCAGGATATCATCCATGTATAGATCACCAAAACAAAGATCGCCATCTTTTTCGTGGATGAGAGCATCAATTGCTTCAGCCAAACGACCGCCATTCAGGCCAATAGGAGTAGTTTGGTTTGGATCGGGAGTTGTTCCGCGTAGGGTCATTGTATTTGGTTGAAAGATACCATACGAGGAAAAGTCCTGTGCGATTTTTCGGCTTGCCGCCAAATCCTCGTTGTTGTCAATTAAAAAGAAGCCAATATGATTGTTGGTTTGCTGCTGGGAGGCATGGCTGCGCCCCCACTTTTTTATGCCATTGAGGAAAAATGCTTCTGCGTGATATTTCCAATAGTCGCTATCTGTAGGGGTTGTGAGGTGAACGTCATATTGGCACACATCAGAGGAGTCATCATCATCCCACGCCAAAGAGAGATCCACGGTTAGTTTCTGACGACTAATCCCCTTAAAATTAGACTTATAGAGTGAGGGGATGCTTAGCCTAACGCCTCTCCTTTGTAGGCTTGCAGAGTCAACACGATCTGTCATGGCCGCGCTGAGCAGTCCAATAGCCTCCAAAATTGTAGACTTCCCAGAACCGTTGGCACCAATGAACACATTGACTTTCCCAGGCTCAAAAGCTATATTATATAGACACTTAAAGTTGCCAAAGCTGATTTTTCGCAAATTCATGCCATCACCCCTTCCGTTGGATACAAATACAGTATAACACATCGAACAAATTAAATACAGCATTTTTTGTAGATTTTGGCTTATTTAATTTGATGGAACAAAAATTCCATAAGCAAGATGCTTCTAACAAAAATCTAACACTCAGATTGGTACAATAAGAAGAAAAAGGGGGTGTAGCTTTGAGAATTTTGCTGGTTGAAGATGAACGGCGGCTTTCCGGCTATATTGCAAAGGGCCTGCAAAACAGCGGCTACGCAGTGGATGCCGTTTATGATGGCGAGGCAGCCCTGTATGAGTATGGGGTAAACAGCTATGACCTGATCATTCTGGACCTGAACCTTCCCAAAGTGGATGGGCTGGATGTCCTGCGGGAGATTCGGAAGACTGACGGCAGCATCAAAGTCATTATCCTGTCCGCCCGCAGTAAAGTGAGCGACCGGATCCTGGGGCTGGATGACGGAGCGAACGACTACCTGATCAAGCCCTTTGATTTTGGGGAGCTGGAGGCGCGTATCCGGAACCTGCTGCGCCGTGAATTTTTGCAGGTGCCGTCAATCGTGTCGCTGGGAGGCCTGAGCCTGGATACAAAAGCCAAGCGGGTCACATTCCATGGTACAGAGGTCGTTTTGACACGCAAGGAGTACGGTATTCTGGAGTACCTGATGTTTCATCAGAACCAGGTAATCAGTGCGGAGGAGTTGACAGAGCACATCTGGAACAACACGTTTGATCCGTTCTCCAACACCGTACGCTACCATATCCACTCGTTGAAAAAGAAGTTGCATATGGCCTGCCGGATCGAATATATCAAAACCATCCGAGGACAGGGCTATATCATGGAGGCGCCGCAATGAGACATATGAGTTTACAAATGAGGGTGACGCTTTTATCAGTGGTTGCGCTGATTGTTTGTACGGTGGCATTGACGGTCGTATCCGTCTATAGTGTGGAGGGCATTATTTCATCGTCAGAGGATTACTGGGGGACGCAGTATGGCGGTGACGGTTTGGATGCTTTACCGCAGGGCCAGGAGAATGCCGATACTGTCATCACGCTTCGCAAGTTTAATGCTACGAGTGTGATTCTCTGCGTCTTTGTCAATCTGTTGGGCGGAATCGCTATCTATCTGATTATGGGCAGGGCGCTGCGCCCTTTGACGAAGCTGATCGAGGCCATAGAACGGATTGATGAACAGAAACTGTCTGAGCAGATAGCGGAGACGGGCGCAAATGATGAAGTTGGGCGGCTAACCCACAGTTTCAACGGTATGATGGCCCGGCTGGAGGACGCCTTCCAGCGCCAGAGCAGCTTTACAGCCAATGCGGCCCATGAACTGAAGACACCGCTTACCATCATGAAGACTGGGGTTCAGGTGCTGCTCGCGGACCGAGCGGCTACGCTGGGGGACTATCAGGAGAACGGACGGGAGCTCTTGGACAGCATTGACCGGCTCGCAAAGATTGTAGACAGCCTCCTGGTACTGGCAGCTAATAGCGACCCAGGGCACGACACGGACGAGGACGTGATGCTGGAGCCTTTGATGGAGGCCATCCAAGGCGAGTTGTCTGCACAGCTGGACGAACGGGATATGAGCTGTTCTGTGATTTGCGGCGAGCTGTCCGTCACCGCAGATCCTGCGCTGTTGTATCGCGTTTTCTTTAACTTGATGGAAAATGCCTGTAAATACGGAAAACAGGAGGGGAGTATCTGCATCACCGGCTCCCGGGGCGATGACGGCATTTATGTATGCGTATTGGATGATGGGCCGGGCATTCCGCAAGAACATATCCCTTATATATTCGATGCGTTTTACCGGGTCGATAAATCACGCTCCCGAGAGATTGGTGGCGCTGGCTTGGGACTATCGATTGTGAAGACGATGGTGGAGTCGATAGGGGGAACGATATCGGCCGAAAGTGACGGAGGGGCCGGTATCTGTTTCATGATATTTTTCCCGGATTGAGTCCGTGACCAATAAACGAAAAAAGAGGCAGGGGTTGGAGACTCCTGCTTCTTTTTGTCTTCTAACGAAAATCTAACATTCTGTTTGGTATCCTTGCGGCAGCACATTCAACCTGGAAGAAAGGACATTTTATAATGAAGTTGTCAGACCTGCGGAAGCACAAGAAATTTTTGATTGCAGTTGTGTGCGTGTTGGCGGCCATAGCTATGGGTGCGGTTTTTTTACAGCCCAAAGCAGAGCCGGAGGACGATGTGATCTGGCGGGAATACCCCGTTAAGCTCGGCACGATTACGGCATCACTTGACGGCAGCGGATTGCTGGAGGCCACCGGCATCCATCATAGCTTCGATGTGGACTTGAAAATTGACCAGATACTGGTTGAGGCCGGACAGGAAGTAAAGGCGGGGGATACCCTGGTCACATATTCCAAAACTGCGCTTCAGGAGAAGATAGACGAATTGACAGCCTCCCTGCAGGCAGCCCAGCGGGCGCTGGAGGATGCCCAGAACAATAAGCGGAAGATGCAGCTGGAGGGCGTGCTCAGTCAGACCCAGGGCCAGCAGGATCAGGAAACGGCCTATGAGGGTTCCAAACGGGAGATTGAGAATGCGATTCAGAATGGGGAGCACACAGTCGCCCAGCTTCAGGAGAAGGTCGTCTCTTTACAGGAAGAACTGCGGCAGGTGAGTATGTCACAGGATGGCACCGCCGCCTCCGCTGATTTACAGAATTTGATGGCCCAAATGTCGCGTCTGAAAAAGGACATGGAGCGGCTGCAGGCGAGCAACACCGCTGCCGCCGGCGACCAGCAGATCGCCGCCCTGGTCCAGCAGCGCAGGGAGTTGTATGATCAGTTGGATGACATTGAGCGTCAGATCAGGGACGCTGAGAATACAATCAGCTACTTACAGCGGCTGGAGCAGGACCTGTCAGGTGTGCAGCAGCAGATCGCGTCGCTCCGTGTGCAGATTGCCGAGTTGGAGGCTGCCCAGCAGCAGGTCCCCACAACGTCTCCTGCGCCAGAGCCCACGCCAGACCCAACCACAGAACCCACGCAGACCCCGGACCTGCCAGAGGACCCTCCGCCCACGCAGCAGCCGGAGACGGGGCTCTTCCCGGAGACAGCGGCAGATAACGGGCAGCTTTCGGTCCTGAAGGCGCAGCTGGAGAACCTCCTGGCCGACGAAACCCGCCTGAAGGCTGAGATTGATGCCACAGCCGATCCGTCCGACCAGCTCGCCTCACTCCGCTCACAAAGGCGAAGCACAGAACGCAGCATATCCAATGTCAACGACCAGATTGACGCCATGGAGGACTCGGCCCAGATTGCTGAGGATATCCAGAAAAAACAGAGTCAGATTGACAACCTACAAGCACAGATCAATGCGCTTTCTGCCAAGGAAGAAAAGATTGACTCACTGAGTGGCCAGATTGAGAAAGCGATAGAGGATATAAATACCGCCAACTTTGATTTGGAGACCCAGCGTATTGCCCTGGAGACACTGGAGACCAACCATAGTGCGCAGGTATCAAAGACGGAGGCCAACCAGGCGACGCAGTCCCAGATCGACGCGCTTACCGTTGAAACACTGAACAATGCTATTGAGAACGCACAGGCGGAGATCAGAAGCATCAATGCAGAATTGTCCGCAGCCCAGGCATTGCTCGCTACTCCCGCACTGTCCGCAAAGGCGGATGGGGTCGTCACACTGGTGAGCTATACCGAGGGGGATACCGTCCCCGCCGGGAAGTCCGTGGTGACGATTGGGGACAGCGGTGAGAAATGTGTGGCAGCGGAGATCCCGCAGGAGGACATAGGCGGCGTTGAGCTTGGCCAGGCGGTGGAGCTGCAGTTTGTGGCGGACCCGGACAACACGATCTCCGGGCGGGTGGTTGAGAAAAACCTTGTACCGACCCAGGGGACAGAGGGCGTTACATATACGGTGAAGATCGCCTTTGACGAGCCGCAGGAAGAACTGCTGCAGGGCATGACTTGCAGTGTGAAGTTCATCCAGAAACGGGTGGAGAATGTTCTGACCCTGGCCAATAAGGCCATTACGCTGACAGATGGGAAACAGACAGTCATCGTCCAGATGGCGGACGGCTCCCATGAGGAGCGGGAGATCAAGACAGGTTTTTCCGACGGGCGCACCAGCGAGGTGACCAGCGGCCTGTCCGCCGGCGAAATTGTTGTGGTAGCGGGGTGAGTGTATGCGGCTGACAGAAACGCTCCGCATGATCTGGACGAATCTGCTCCAGAACAAGTCCAAGGTCCTGCTGACCTCTCTCGGCATCATTATCGGGACCCTGACCATCATCCTGGTAATCGCCATCGGCAAAGGCGGCGAGGAAGAGGTGGCCCGGCAGTATTCCAGTATGTCCGCTGAGACGATCTATGTCAATGTCATATACAGTGACAGGCTCGACTTTGCCAGCATACCACGCATCTCCACAGAACACCTGACAGTGATATTGGAGGAAAACCCCTACCTTGAGGGGATATATCTGCGTACCACACTGTTCCAGGAGACACGAATCGGACAGAAAAAGAAAGACCTCACCATTGCGGCTGTGACGCAGGGGTACAGTGAGATCTCCTCGCTGCCCATAGTGGAGGGAACCGATTTTGCAGATGCGGACTTTGAGGATGGAAGCCGTGTGGTGGTACTGGGCAATAATGTGGCGCAGCAGAACTTTGCCAGCCCGGAGGCCGCGGTCGGGGAATCCCTGGTCATCAACAACGCCCGCTATGAGATCATTGGGGTCCTGGCAAAGAAGTCAGAGGGCCTGCAGGGCCTGTCTCCGGACGACAGTGTTTTCCTACCCCTCCAGACAGCGCAGAACGGCGATATGCTGGATGACTACGCCATACCTCAGGCGGTCGGCCTGGCCACCAGCACCGAGGTGATCGACCAGGCCATGACCAGGCTGAAAAGCTCACTGGACTATCTGCTGGAGGACAGCACGATGTACGGCATTGAGGATGCTGGCGGACGTATCGAGGCGGCCCTGCAGTCGGCCCGCACGATGAAGATGCTGCTGGTGTCGGTGGCCGCAATCGTGTTCCTGGTGGGCGGTATCGGTATCATGAATGTCCTGTTTGTTTCCGTGAAGGAGCGGACCAAAGAGATTGGCATTTTGAAAGCGCTGGGGACATCGAAAAAGGATATCCTGCTGCTGTTCTTGCTGGAGTCCGTTGAGATCGGCCTTTTTGGCGGGATTGTCGGCGTCCTGGTGAGCTTTGCGGCAATGCCGCTGATGCAGCGCACCGGCATTGCGGTATCACCCAGCGTGGAGGGCTGGGTCATCGCGCTGTTCTTCGCAGTGGGTACTGCGGCGGTGTTCGGCTTCTATCCCGCCTACAAGGCAGCAGGACTGAAACCGATTGACGCGCTGACATATGAGTGAAAAGAACTCTGGTATTTTATGCTGTGGAGCCAGATTGTCCGCTAGGGCATCGAACTGCGGCTTAAAATAAAAATATTTGTTTTGAAAGGAACGAATCACTATGAAAACTCTGATGACATTACTGCTTACCCTTGCGATGCTGTTTACGCTGGCCGCCTGCGGCGGCCAGGCCGGTGGAGATCAGACCCAGGAGCCCAATCAGTCGGATGTCTTGGACGGCGATGTCTCAGGCGGGGAGGATGAAAACTACGAGTCCCTCTACGGGAAGGTGACCAGCATCGTGGGAAATGAGATTGAGCTGGCCCTCGCGGAGCTGCCGGACGATGACGCTGCTGACGGTGACAGCGATCCGGCGCCGGTCGAGCTTCCGGGCGGCATTGTAGTGACGCAGAAGGAGCCGATCAACGTGGAGAGCATGGAATATACCGGGGAGTCCCTGACGTTCACAGTCCCCGCAGGGACCCAGTTCTACAGCGATGGCCAGGAGACGACCCTGTCGGCCGTCAAGAAAGGGAGCGTCGTGTCTGTTACCGTAGACAACCGGGAGGACATGAACATCCAATCGGTCGAGGTTTTGGGCTGACGGGATGGATGCGGAAAACATTGTAACACTGAGCGAGATTGAAAAGTCCTATAACGCTGGCGGCGAGCAGCTTTATGTGCTGAAGCGGGTCAGCCTGACCGTCAACAAGGGCGAGTACCTGGCGATCTTGGGCGCGTCCGGGTCGGGAAAGTCCACGCTTATGAATATCATCGGGTGTATGGACACATCGGACTCCGGGCAATACCTTTTGGACGGTGTGGATGTGAACACCTGCAATGACGCTGGCTTGACAGCTCTGCGCAACCAGAAGATCGGGTTCATCTTCCAGAAGTACCATCTGATCCCCCAGTACACCGTGCTGCAGAATGTGATGCTCCCGCTGCTGATCCGGGGGAAGACCCGGACGGAAGCGGCAAAAATGGTAGAGGAGTACATACGGATGGTGGGCCTGTGGGAGCGCATCTCCCATAAGCCAAACGAGCTCTCCGGCGGCCAGCAGCAGCGTGTGGCGATTGCCCGGGCGCTGGTGACGGCACCGACCCTGCTTCTGGCGGACGAACCCACGGGCGCACTGGACTCCCAGACCGGCAAAGAGATCCTTGCCCTGTTCCAGCGGCTCAATGAGATGGGGAACACAATTATCATGATCACCCATGACCTGAGCGTGGCGCAGCACAGCAAGCGGATTGCACGACTGGTGGACGGCGTTCTGTCATTTCAGGATAAGGAGGAACAGGCTAGCCAGTTGCTCCCCTTATTGTAGCTTTGGCACGAGACGGACGAAACCCCTGGCTGCCGAGGGTTCCAACCAAATTATATTGTAATAAGGAGGCAAATGATATGCCATATATTTTAAGAACACACCACCTCACGAAGACGATTGGTGGGAAAAATATTGTTACAGATGTAAACCTCCATGTGAAGGAAGGAGAAATTTACGGTTTTTTGGGACCTAATGGTGCCGGCAAAACAACCGTTATGAAAATGATTTGCAGTCTTTGGAAACCTACAAGTGGAGAGATCGAGGTGTTTGGTACTCCCCTTATGTCGGACTCCTACGAGGTTTTGAAACGTATGGGCAGCATTATTGAGTTCCCTGCGTTCTATGACAACATAACGGGTTATCAGAACTTGAAACTCCATTGCGAATATATGGGATATTATAAACATGGCTGCATTGAAAATACTCTGGAAATGCTTGGATTGACAGAAGCGGCAGGCAAAAAGGTGAAAACCTATTCTTTGGGCATGAAAGAACGGCTTGGCATTGCCCGTGCCATTCTTTGCAAGCCGGAGCTGTTGATTTTGGATGAACCAACAAATGGGCTTGATCCTGCAGGCATGAAACAGATTCGTGACTTGCTGAAAATGCTGGTTGATGAGTATAATACGACAGTCCTTATTTCCAGCCATCTTCTTTCTGAAATCGAAAGCATTGCGGACACAATCGGAATTATCCACCACGGCTGGCTACGGAAAGAAATCAGCATGGCTGAAATCGATCAGATGAATTTTGCCTATATCGAAGCGAAAGTTTCTAATACAAAGCAGGCCGCATTTGTATTAAGCGATAAAATGGAAACGCAAAACTTCAAAATCGCCGATAATGGTGAGATTCGGATTTATGACTCCAAAATTTCCATTCCCGAACTGGCGCAAACATTTGTATTAAATGGTGTTGAGGTTTTGGCATTAGGGAAAAAGACGGATACATTGGAAGATTACTTCTTAAAGATGACTGCGGAGGTGGAAAAATAATGCTGAAATTGATTAAATTAGAGTGGCAGAAACATTCTCTTTGGAAATATATTCGCAATGCAATGATTACAACCATAGTGCTTCTTGGTATGCTGATATTAATTGCCAGTGATCCCAGCACAGGAGAAATTACGGAAATGACAGGGAAAAGCACTATACAGACTCTCACAGATATGTTTATGAATATGGCTTATTTTGCATTTACAGGAACCATGCTTTCATCGTTCGTTGTGAGTGAATATGAAAATAAACTGATTAACCTGATGTATTCGTATCCGATCAAGAGAAGAAAAATTCTGGTAGCCAAAGTGATTTCCGTATGCGTATTTAATTTTATTGCTCTGTGGTTAAGCAAGTTGCTTGCCTACACCGTTTTGCCACTGACAGGATTCGGATCGGTGGCTACTCTCCAGCTAAATAGTTTTTCTGTGCTAGGTGATAGTTTGCTGAATACAGCAATTACTGTTTGTGGCGGCTGCATTGTTCTTTCAATTGGAATGAAAAAGAAATCTTCAAAGACCACTATGATTTCTGCTTTTATTCTCATGTTTGTTATTTTGGGAATTACACAGGGAAACGTATTGCCGTATACATCTATAAGCGGAATTTCTGGCTACGCTATCCAGATCATCGGAGCCTTTGTTGCAGTTTTCCTATCGGTGCGCGGGCTAGAAACTGAAGATGTGGTATAAGAAGCTGTACCAATAGGCGCCGACACGCATCTTGACGGAAATTTTTCGTCTGGCTGCGTCAGAAACTCTTGAAATCCGTCAGGATTCCTGCGGGTTTCTTCCTTGTCAGGCAAAAATTTTTTTCGCCTATCTGCATACCATCACCTATTGGTACAGCTTCTAAAAACGCGATTTTCAGGTAACTGAAAATCATTTGTTATGAATATCCCAATGATTGATATTATTTCCCAATTTAAAATTCGGAAATAATAAATACCGGCCCGGGAGTGCCACGCCATCGGAACAGAGCACCACTCAGGGAAACGGACTCCCTCTGAAGCGGCTTCCCAGCTCAACAAGTTGATAGAGAACTTGACCCTGCTGTCCTACAGCTATTGTATCACAGGCATCTCAAAGCCTGCCGGTATTGCAAAGTGAACTAAACAGACTCACTATAAATCGTCTGCAACTCTTATTTTACGAGGTGATGACTGATGCAGGAGAGCAGGCTGTTCAAAATTGTTTACTACCTGCTGGAAAAGGGGCAGGCCACTGCCCATGAGCTGGCGGAGAAGTTTGAGGTATCGGACCGGACCATCTACCGGGATATTGATGCCCTGAGTGCGGCGGGGATCCCTGTTTACACGGAGACCGGCCGGACTGGCGGCGTTCGTCGTATCCCTGCTGGTCTGCTCCCTGCTGTGTACCTCCGCATATGCCGCCAACAGGGACACCCAGATGGAGCCCGCTGTGATTGAGGTGGATGCAGCGGCCCTATTCTCTACCATCGAAAGCAACGGGGTGCAGATGATCAACGTATTGGAGAAATAGGCCGGTGCTGTTGTGGTTGCTTCTGCCGATATGGCGGAGTTCTCCAGCATTGATGATGTGACCGCCACCAACGCATTGCGAGCAGGCGGAACAGTAGAGCAGGCCGCTGATTACGTTCCCGGCGGCAATACGCCGACTAAGAGCCTATCCCAAAATAAAGGCGTCTGAGGTATAATGCTCAAGGGTGATGAAAATGAGCGAAAAGAAGAGTTATCAAGCATGGACAATCTCAGATGAATTTTGGGAAGCAATTAAAGGAGAAATACCGAAAAAAGAGCGAGACCCAGCGAAAACATACAAGAATGCCCCCGGTCAAGGGCGGAAGCCGATGTCGGCGAGGAAAGCCCTGGAAGGGATATTCTATGTGCTGCGAACCGGCTGCCAATGGAAGGCACTGCCTCGTGAATATGGAAGCGGCAGTACGGTGCACAGAAGGTTTCAGGAATGGTTGGCGGCCGGTTTTTTTGAAAAGATTTGGAGCAATGGTCTGGAGCAGTACGATGAATTGGAAGGAATCGGCTGGGAGTGGCAAAGTCTGGACGGCTGCATGGTAAAAGCGCCCCTGGCTTTGGAGTCCGTTGGAAAGAATCCAACGGACCGAGGAAAAAATGGGGACAAAACGCAGTGTTTTGGTGGATGAAAGGGGGCTTCCGCTGGCAATCGTTCTTTCAGGGGCAAATACGCATGACATCAAATTGCTGGAAGAAACTCTGGATCATATCGTAGTGCTGCGTCCGGAGCCGGATGAGGAGCATCCGCAAAATCTGTGCTTAGACGCAGGGTATACCGGCAGCACACAAGCAGTTGAACAGCGCAAATATATTCCGCATATTCGGCCCCGGGGTGAGGAGAAGAAGGAGTTGGAGCGCAACCCGGACTTTTGCGCACGCCGCTGGGTCGTTGAGGTGACTCACTCTTTTTTCAATCGCTTCCGCAAACTTCTGGTTCGCTATGAGAAGAAAGCTGTCAACTACATGGCTCTGCTTCAGTTTGCCTGCGCTGTTATTGTCTGGCGTAAACTCATTCGCATTCATCGCTAATTTCGGGATAGGCTCTAAGGGCAATTTGGCTGCGGGGAGGACGCTCACTTACCGTATGCTGCCGATGACCAAGGGGCAGACGGTCACGATCAGTATCGAATACCCCCCTGCCTCCTCCGAAATGCGGGTCGGCCTGAAGGACTCCAGTGGTGTGGTTGACTACGAAAGCGTGTCTGACGGTTCTGGTACAGCAGCCTTTGAGATAGCCAAAGACGGTGTCTATTCCATCTATGTAGAAAATCCGTCTCCTGTAAGCATCCATTTTGATGTGTCCTATCTACTGGACTGAAAATGGCAAATCGGCACGATAAAGTAGTTGAACCTCATATGCGGCACCAAGGAACGCCCTGGTGCCGCATACTTGATTTGTCCGCTATATTGCTGAAAGTTTTTCGGTGTGTTGATAAAATGTTGAAATTTGTATGGCAAACTACTCTAAGGGGGATGATGCAATGGACTATAAAATATTGATTGTGGACGATGAGCCTGATATTGTTTCTATGCTTGCCAGTTTCTTTGCAGGAAATGGCTATCAGGTCCTGACAGCCCATAGCGGTATGGAATCGCTCAGGCGAGTTGAGCAAAACCCGGACATTATTTTGCTTGACATCAATATGCCGGACATGGACGGCCTGGAGGTCTGCGAGTTAATCAGGGACCGTGTATCCTGCCCCATCCTCTTCCTGACAGCCCGGATTGAGGACCGGGACAAGGTGAAGGGTTTCTTTGCTGGCGGAGATGACTATATCCTAAAGCCCTTTTCGCTGATGGAACTGGAGGCGAGGGTGTGTGCCCACCTACGGCGGGAGGCACGGCACAAGGCAGACACCCGGCTAAGATTTGTCGGAAATCTTGCGATAGATTTTGCCAAGCGCCAGTTGTTTTGTGGGAAGGAAGAAATCCTCCTGACGAAAAAGGAATTTGACATTGTGGAGTTGTTGTCCCAAAACCCCGGTCAGGTGTTTGACAAGGAGCGAATCTACGAGAAGCTGTGGGGGTATGACAGCGAGGGAGACAGCAGCGTCGTAGCGGAGCATATCCGCAGGATTAGAACAAAAATTGCCGCGCACACAGATCGGCCTTATATTGAAACAGTTTGGGGGTGCGGCTATAAATGGAGTCGGTAAAACGCTGCTGGTATAATATGTCCTTGCGAAAGGCGCTCGTCTGCTATGTTACTGCTGCTGCTGTGCTGGCGCTGGCCCTGTGCGCAATCACCTCAAATCTTTGCGATTTTTTAGTCAAAGAGATTTATGAGGCATATCCTGAAACTGTGGAGAAATACTACTTGACCAACGAGCGGGGGGAGCGGCTGGGGGATGGAAGTTATGTCGGGAGAGATTTTGTACCGCTCTCCGCGAAGGATCAGCGAATGGTCGATATTCTTCGGGCCTTCCCTGGCGTCATAATACCGGTCTATTCCGCGCTTTGCATTTTAGCAGCAGCCCTGCTGTTCTATCGGGATAAGCTGAAAAAGCCCCTTGCGGAGTTGCGTCTCGCATCTGAAAAAATCTCCAACAATGATTTGAATTTCACCGTAGCCTCCGACAGAGACGATGAATTGGGCCAGCTCTGCGCATCCTTTGAAACTATGCGGGAGGCTCTGGCCCAAAATTTCTCAGAGATGTGGAGGCAGATGGAGGAGCGAAAGCGACTGAACGCCGCTTTCGCCCATGATCTTCGGACGCCGCTCACTGTTCTGAAGGGGTACAATGAGATGTTACAGGCTGGCGGAGATGAACAGACTCGGGCCACCGCTGTCACCATGCAACGGCATATCTCTCGGCTGGAGCATTATGCGGATACCATGAGCCAGCTGCGCCGGCTAGAGGACACACAGCCCATTTGCCAGCAGACACCGCTGAAAACTCTCGCTGCTTCTTTGCATGAAAGCGGATCGATTCTATGTGGACAAATGGGGAGACAGTTTTTCATGCAGAACAAGGTCAATTCGCCAACGCTGACTTTGGACGGGGATCTGATTTCACAGGTACACAGCAACCTAATTGCGAACGCTATACGGTATGCCGTTGCATCCGTAACGCTTTGCCTAGAAGAAACGCAGGATGGCCTTCTGCTGTCTGTATCAGATGATGGACCTGGCTTTGATAAAATCAGTCTGGAAAAAGCGGCAGATCCCTATTTCACCGAAGAAAAGGCAGACCACTTTGGCCTGGGCCTTTACACCAGCAAGATACTCTGCGAGCATCATGGCGGCTGGCTGCGGCTTGAGAACACTCCTTCCGGCGCCAATGTGACTGCTTTTTTCAAAAGTAGATAGAAAGTTGGAATTTGTCCGCTATACTCCTCATGTAACGCATGGGGAGTATTTTCATCTCCCAATCAAGGAAAGGCGGTTCTTATCATGGCAGCAGCACCAATTTTGCAAACAGCTAATTTGAGAAAGTATTATCGGCAGGGAGATCATGTCACAAAGGCCCTTGATGGGGTAAGCCTCTCTGTAGATGTCGGAGAGTTCGTGGCGGTTGTCGGCACCTCCGGCTCCGGCAAGTCTACGCTGCTCCATATGCTGGGCGGACTTGATACACCCACCTCTGGGGACATCATCGTGGGCGGGAAACGGCTCTCGAAAAAGACTGAAGAGCAGATGGCGGTGTTTCGCCGCCGCCATATTGGCTTTGTTTTCCAGAATTACAATCTGGTGCCGATTCTGAACGTCTATGAGAATATCGTCTTACCTGTGCAGTTGGATGGAAGAAAAGCGGACAAGGACTTTCTGGAGGAGATCGTCCGCTCCCTCGGTCTCCAGGACAAGCTCCAGAGCCTCCCCAATAACCTCTCCGGCGGCCAGCAGCAGCGGGTCTCCATCGCCCGCGCCCTGCTTACAAAACCGGAAATTATCCTAGCAGACGAGCCCACCGGAAACTTGGACAGCAGAACCAGCGAAGACGTGCTTGCCCTGCTGAAGGTCACCAGCACCAAATTCCATCAGACTACCATTATGATTACGCACAATGACGCCATTGCGCAACTGGCAGACCGAATTATTCGCATTGAGGATGGGAGGATCAAGGAATGAGACACGGAAAGAGACTGATCAACACACAATCGTCAGTTCAGGTCATCGCCCAGCGTTCCTTTCACAACAGCCGTGCTACAAACCGGTTGATTGCCGTTGCAGCTATCATTGTGGTTATTCTGATTACAGCCACCTGTAGTGTCTTTTTTAATCTGCAGAATTTTTCCGCACTGCAAGCCCTAAAAGGTTATGGAACTACTACGGAAATCATTTTCTCTAACCCTAGTACCGCGCAGCTGACCAAACTGGAGGAAAGTAATCTTGTGCAGAAGCCCTTGTATACTTCCTACAGACTGGGACGGCTGATTGGAAACCCCGGTCAGTCCGGTCTTAGTATTGACCTGTGGGCGGTTGAAAATTGGGACACCTGGAGCAGTCCGCTGGTTTCTAATCTACAAGGGCATTACCCCGTTGAGGCAGGCGAGGTCATGCTGTCCACCTGGCTACTGGAACGGTTTGAGATTGAGCCGGTGATTGGCACAGAGATCACATTTTCCGTTGGTTGGGATGATTGTGATGCGGTGCAGGAGGAGACATTTTATCTATGCGGCTTCTATACCGATACATCCTATATCGACACGACATCAAAGCAAAAGGTCTTTCTGTCCGCTGCGGTTCTGGCACAGCATGAATTGCCAGCGTCAATCGCTGGATTTTCCGTTTCGGCTGGCAGTGGCCAGAGGGATTTGAACCAGGTCATCAATCAGCTTGGACTGACAGAGCAGCAGACGGTTACAGTTTTGTCTGCCGGGAAGATGTCGCTTCAGGATATGGTTTTGGCCCTGGCGGTCATCCTGTTTTTTATGGTAGATGGCTTTTTGATCATTTTCAACATCAACTCTATTTCCGTTACCAAGGATATTCAGTTTTATGGCCTACTGAAGACCATCGGAATCTCCCCCAAGCAGCTGAAGCGGGTAATTTATTACCGGATGACTCGGATATTGCTGATGGCGCTTCCTGCTGGGTTGCTCCTCGGCTGCTTTATAACGCAATGGATCGTGCCCCTGCTGTTGGGCACTTTGCTGGAAGGTTTCACTCAGGCAAACCTCCATTGGGCGGTACCTGTTGTATCGGCCATTTTTTCCTGCGCAATGGTTTTTTCAGTTTTGCCATGACGGCGCGGAAGGTTCTGGCTGTTTCGCCTATGGCCGCGCTGCGTTACACTGAGGAAGGCATTAAGCGAAAGACCAGCCGCTCCAGCGATCACGCTACGCTGCCTTGGATGGGGCTGAGGAACGCTTTCCGGCATCCCACCAAGGCTTTCTTTGTGATTGGGACCTTCTTTTTGAGCGGTGTGACTTTCCTGCTCTGTATGACAGTGCTGAATGGCCTGTCGGTAGATGAATACGTCAACTTTAATACTGCCCATGACATTGCCCTATATAACCATATGAGCCGGGCCTCATTCTCGCCCCAGGAGGAGCAGTCCTTTACGCCGGAAATTATAGCCCAACTGCAGGGGATAGAGGGTGTTGAAGCCTTTCGTACCACAAAAGTTGTTCCCATCTACGAGCAGTATTCTGAGGAGGTATATGGAGACTGGTATCAGATCAAGAGTGAGTTTGAGAAGTCAAATGGAGTGGAACCGACGGATCCGCAGATTTGGATCGACAATCCCAGTGCGGCGTTTTGGGGACTGCTGGTGGGCGTGGATCGTGATGTAATCACTGCCTATAACCAGTCGGCGGAAACGCCGGTGGATATTGATGCCTTTGAAGCTGGGGAATTTTTGATGACCACAGGCATGAATGGGGACGGGCTGCACCAAGGGGATATGATAACCTTTTTTGTTATGGATACGGACCAGCAATTTCAGTTGCCTATCGGGGGGCAGCTCCCGCTGGAGCGGGATGGAATGAACGGCGGCGCGGCCCCTTGGCTGGTAGTATCCAATAAAGTCATAGACCAGTATAGGCCGGACGCCATCATCTACTCAATTAAGATTGACAGTAAACCTAAATATGAGCAGAACATTTTGGACCAAGTGATGTCTTTGACAGAGCGCATCCCAGCCATTTCAAGGACATCTAAGATAGAACTGGCACAGTCGCTTGCTGAGGCGAAAGATTCCCTGTCAAAACTGTCTATCTTCCTCACAGTGGTGCTGTTTTCCATAGGTATCCTCAATTTTATCAATACTATGAGCGCAAATGTGTTGAACCGTCAAAGAGAGTTTGCTGCGATGGAGGCAGTAGGAGCAACCAAGCGGCAGGTGTGTCAGTTGGTTGTGTGGGAGGGCTTTTGGTACTTTGTCTCTACGATGATACTGGTGCTTACCTTTGGTTCTGCTGCTGATGTCCTTTTATTTGGACTCATTCAAAATTCTCTGGAATTTGGGGTATTCTCTTACCCTGTTCTGCCTTTGGTACTCTATTTATTGGCTACTTTGATCCCTTGCGGTATAATTCCATCAGGCATCTACCGGAAGGTCGGGATGGAGAGTATCATTCAACGGCTGCGAGAGGACTGATGTATTGGCGATCCTTGATTTTTACTAATGAAATTAGGTGTACCTCCTATGCGGCATCAGGGGATGCCGCATAGGAGGTTGTGCAAGTTGAGTAATATTGAGGTCCATGGTTCAGCTGCTACCTGTATGTAAATTTGTACCCATAGCCAGTAACAGTCTGGATTAAATCCGCATTGCCCAGCTTCCGCCGCAGTTGGCAAACTGTATTACGGATGATATGATTGCAGTCAATCGGATCCTCATGCCATATTGATGTATAGATCTGGGTTGGGGTAAGAACCCAGCCGGGATAATGAGCCAAGAGCAGGAGTACATTGAATTCCTTTGGGAATAGGATGACTTCTTCTCCCGATAGTGCGACAGTGTGGCATTGTGGGTCAATCACGAGATCATGATACTGGATAATGGGTAGGCGTTTTATTTCTGGCGGCTTCATAGTGGGTCACTCCAATGTATGATAATTATAGCAAGCAGCTGTTATGGTTTTGTTTTCATAAGATATGCTAGTCCCATAACTACCAATATTTGTATTACACTGATTGTAAGAGTCCTCATATTGGGAAAGCTGCATAGTGACGTGAGAGTATACATTCCACCCAAGACGGTATTTGACCAGGCATGGAGCAGAACGGATACCCAGATACTTTTGGTAATTCTGTGCGCTGCGGCCAGGGTTGCGCCCAGAGTAATGCAGAACAGCGTGAAAGCTGCAAAACTGTATGTGCTTTGTGATGAAGCAGGGATAAACCACAAGGGCAGATGCCATATGCTCCATACAGCACCTTCAATCAGCACAGCGATCAGAAACGGGAACCGCTTTTGCAGCAGCGGTTGGAGGATACCCTGCCAGCCGACCTCCTCCAGCCCGCCGCCATAAATCATCAGCGGCATAAACAGAACAAATAAGTACCAGGAATTGCCGGTGTAGCGCTCCTGAAGCGTACAGGCACAGAATTGGATCAGACCAAATAGAAGGAGGACGCCTAGACACCGTTTCATACTGTGCGTTTCGATAACTTTCCGCAGGAATGACCGCAGCATCATCCCATGGCATTTCCGCTCCACAATGAATGCCGCATAGGCGGGGGCCATCCCGCAGCCGAATCCAAGCCCGATATAGTACAGTACCTGTAGGAAAGCACTGCTGGACAACGGCAGGCGGTAAAGAAGGATCAGCAGCAGTTCGGTCCCCCAAGCAATCGAAAATGTAAGCAGCAGATAGGTGTTCATCATTGATTTTTCAATTTTAGTGAGGCGCATATTAAGTTTCATACCTTCCTTTCGCTGTGGACAGCTCCATGCTGTCCATACTGTTTGCCAGGTTCCACATGAGCAAGATACCCGTCAACAGCAGAATAGCGGTGAATAAAAGCAGCCCTGCAAAGTAGGCGTTAATTGCAGCCACAAAATTTGTCAGGAGCATACTGAACAGAACGGCACTGATGACGGTCATGGAATTGGACCTTCGGGCGAACCCGATGCGGATAGAGCACAGAGTAATACCACAGGCAAGGCAGGCTATCATAATAGAATTGCGTAGCGCGGTGACAAAGTGCGCAAGTACCAGTTGTTCCTCCACGAAGGAAAATGTGCTTGCTGCCATTGCAAAAGCAGTGAAACTGCACAGCGTCGTGCCTATTGCCGCTATGGATGTAAACATCATCAACAGCAGCGTTTTTGCCGTCAGGATACGTTTTGGGCTGATGGGATAGCTGAACAGTAAGATGGCCTGAGCACCGCAGTATTCCCGAATCACATACCGGTATCCCATAGCGGAGGACAGCGCGGAGAAGGCCATAAGCGCAATGGCGCCGTTGACGGCCATAATTCCAGAATAGGAAGAAAAGAGTACGGCGCTGTTCTGGCTGCCAGACTCCAGCTTCGGTACATAGGCAAATAGAAAAGACAGCCCCAGCAAGCAGAGAAATATGGCTGCTGCCGCAATGCAGTAGGGACATATATTCGTTTTTCGCAGCTCCAGTCGCAGTATCCGCATTTATGTGTTCCCTCCCAGCATAATTTTGAAAAAATAGTCCTCCAGCCCGTTTGGACAGGCTGCTCTGATTTCCGGCATAGAGATCTCCTGCGTGATAGAGCCGTCCGCAAGCACGCCTACCCGGTCGGCGATCTGCTCTACTTCGCTGAGGATGTGGCTGGAAATCAGAAGTGTCATATTGCGCTCCCGTGCCAGGGACAAAAACAGATCACGCATTTGCCGTATTCCAAGAGGGTCAAGACCGTTGAGCGGTTCATCCAAAATCAGAAGTTTGGGTGTGTGGCTGATAGCCCTGGCAATGGCAAGGCGCTGCTTCATACCCAGTGAGAATTGGGATACCGGCTGGCCATCAACGTCTCCAAGACCTACGGCAGCCAAGGCGCTGCGGATTCCGGAACAGCTGCATCCCATGTATTCCAAGTGTATCTCCAGATTGGCCAGTGCGGAGAGATGTTCATAGAAGACTGGAGTTTCAATCATAATACCCATATCCTTTAAGAACGCCCGTCTCCTCATGGTTATAGGCTGCCCGTTAAACACAATCTCCCCCGAGGTTGGGTACAGCAGACCAGCGAGCAATTTGAAAGCGGTGGTTTTTCCCGCACCATTGACGCCCAGCAGCCCATAGATTGCCCCGCTCTCTACACGCAGGTTGATTTGGTGCAAAACCTCTCTACTTGCATATGTTTTTGTCACTGACCGCATTGCTATCATTGGATTAGCCATTGCTCGTTACTCCCCCCAATTCACTTAGAACTTTCTTTGCATATAGAGCAATACACATTGAGATTGCACCTGCGCCGGTTATGATGGGAACGGCGCTTATTTGCTCAAGAAAAATCCCGTAAGTCAGTTGCCCAATGGGTTGAGCACACATGATCAGCGTCATAATGCAGGCGATGACTTTCCCAATCAGATGTTCCGGCGTTTCCCTCTGTACGACCGCAAGCATTTGGATGCTGAACATAGTAGAAAAAATTGTAATTGCGGTACCAGTGCCCGACAGAATCAGATACTTCAAATAAGGAGTATTGCTCCAGAGCATCCCCGCTCCCATCAGCAGCGTGAGCATGGCGCAGAGGATCAGAAATACATAAGCTCGCTCTGGCTGAAGCCGCTTGCCAAGGAGCGCAGTCAATAGGCCGCCAAGCACACCTCCTGCCGCCAGCAGCCCCTGGGCGACTCCAAGCAGTTGATCGGAGAACCCTAAATGCTCCACAGTCAGCACCGGAATGCCGACGGTGATCATAGCCGAGAGAATCAGATTCAGACCCGCAATAATCAGAGATACTTTGAGGAATACCGGCTGATCGACACGCAGGAACCGGCAGCCTTCCAGCAGATCCTGCCTTGCGATTTGAAGGGCCGGTTTTTCCCGCGGACGCTTGACGAAGGGGATTTTGATGAAGATTTCCATGACTGCGGACAGGGCAAAACAACCCACGCTGATTTCTAAAATCGGCTCCAGCCCCCACAGACCATAGATCCACCCGCCTATGACCGGCCCAATAAAGTTCGCCATAGAACCGATCTGATTAACGATAGCACTGGCAGTCAGGATGTGATCTTTCGCAACCAGTGCCGGGATACTGGCCTGTACAGCAGGCTGGTATGTCCCAGATATCCCGTATAAAAGCATCAAGGTAACAATAAACAGAGGGATTGTTGGCACCCTGCCCACCAGAAAATAGAATCCCGCTATGATGCCTGCTGTGGAAAAGTCCAAAAACACCATGATGTTTCGCTTATTCACCCGGTCAGCCAATACACCGCCCAGCAGCGAGAGAACGATCATCGGTAGGAGCGAGCAGGCTGTGACGGCACCGAACAGGGCAGAGGATCCAGTTTCTCGGAGCAAAAAGAGCGGCAAGGAGAAGCGCAGGATCGCGTTGCCAAATAGAGAGACTATCTGACCCGCGACTACCAGCGCAAAATCCTTGCCCAATAATTTGTGATTCAATATCGCCACCTCCTTGACACAAAAAGTGTAAGGCCGGTGGGAACCCCCAAGTCAAGAGGGAATTTTTTATTTAAGCGGGACCCACACCTCGTAGAAATGCTGATCTGTATTCTTCTTCAGCATAACGAATCGAATGAAGATATAGACTACACCCCGGAAAGACGCCTTGTGCTCCGTTGCCCAGTTATGGCACAGGTCAAACATCTTCTCAGGTACAGAAGGATCATTATTGTCAGCAATCAGGGTGGTATAGAGGCATTTCCCATGCTCCAGAAATGTCTCTGCCCGGCTCATTCGGACAGTAGGCTTCACAACATACATTTCAGAGCCCTTATAGCCTGTTTCGTCAAACGAAATTGCGCGAACCAGGTTGGAAAGGATATCTTCCTGTTCCAAGTCGAGAAATTTCAGGACCCTGTTCCGGTACTCGCCAAAGGAGGAGACTGAGGGCAGCGTTTCCCGGACACAGTAAAGTGGGAGTTCTCGGATTGAAAATGAGCCAGCTATATCCGGGACAGATTCGCAAAACGATTGTGCTTCTACCAGGCGATGGCGCATCTGCTGAAGCTGGGCAATTTTTCGATCTAAGCGATCCAACTGGCTGTGCATAAGGGCCGCATAGTCCTCCGGCGCCGCCGCCGTCAGGAGTTCCCGGATTTCTACAGGCGAAAATCCGCGCTTTCTAAAGAAATCAATGGACATCAGCCGGGACATATCATACAGATCAAACTCTCGGTACTGGCTTTGACTGCTCCGTTTTGGCTGAATCAATCCCACATCCTCATAGTAGCGCAGTGTTTCGCGGGTAAGGCCAAGGGTTTGGTAGACGTCGGTGGTATGATAAGTCTCAGCCTCCCCAATGGATTCCAGTGAACCGCCTTGACCTGCTGGTACGATTGTTTTGACCGTTTGCTTTTTGCAGCGCTGGTCCAACGGTTTTTCTGCGCTGGCAGGTATCAGCCAGGTTTTTCCCTTTTTGTGAGCGCCAACAATTCTTCCCGTCTCACAGTACCGGGCGACCATGCGGCTGGTGATACCCCACTTTTTTGAGAATTCTGTGGCAGTCAGGTAGTCCATATCGATCCCTCCCGACCATAGTATAATTCAGATGTCGGAACAATACAAGCATAATCATATTTGAGAAGTAGAAAAACCTTGACTTCCGGTGTCCAGTTTTTTGTGTTATACTGCGCCCAAGAGGTGATGACGGATGCAGGAGAGCAGGCTGTTCAAAATTGTTTACTACCTGCTGGAAAAGGGGCAGGCCACTGCCCATGAGCTGGCGGAGAAGTTTGAGGTATCGGACCGGACCATCTACCGGGATATTGATGCCCTGAGCGCGGCGGGGATCCCTGTTTATACGGAGGCCGGACGGACCGGCGGCGTTCGTCTGCTGGGCAGCTTTGTCCTGGATCGGACCGTCTTATCTGAGGCGGAGAAACATGAGATCCTTGCGGCCCTGCAAAGCATTGGCGGTACAGTTGGCGTCCAGGACAGGGATACCTTGAATAAACTTTCTGCGCTATTTGATGTCAGTACAGAGAGCTGGCTGGAGGTGGACTTCTCCCGCTGGGGCGGCGAGGGGAGCGATAACGAGAAATTTGAGCGGCTGAAGATAGCGGTGATCCATCGCAGGAGTGTGCGTATCACCTACGCCAACGCCAACGGTTCCATCAGCAGCCGGGTCGTACACCCCTTGAAGCTTTCCTATAAATCAAGGGCATGGTACTTGAAGGCGTTCTGTGTGGAAAAGCAGGATTACCGCACCTTCAAACTGACCCGCATTCTGGAGCTTGAGATGCTGGCGGATCAGTTTTCACCTTATCCGCCCCCGCCCAAAACAGACTTTTCACAGTTCGATAATAAGAAAATCGTCTTGCGCTTTCCCGAAGAACTGGCCTATCGGATTTATGACGAGTTCAATCTGGAGACCGTGAAACGTGAGGACGGGGCGCTGATTGTAACGGTATGGATGCCGGTGGATGAATGGCTGACCAGCTATCTGTTGACCTTTGGAACCCAAATCGAAGTGCTGGATCCCCCGGAGCTGCGGCCTATGTTGGCGGAGCTTGGGAAAGCAATCTATGAAAAATATAGAGACTGACAGGACGAGAGGGGATAGCCAGTGCATTATGTGGATGCAAAAGGGATTTTATCTGCGAAAAATGGTATGAATCTTTATCGAGGCTGCTCTCACGGTTGCATCTACTGCGACTCCAGGAGCAAGTGCTATCATATGGAGCATACCTTTGAGGACATTGAGGTAAAACGGAATGCTGTTGAACTGCTGGAAGATGCCCTTAGACGGAAACGCCGGAAGTGCATGGTTGGTATGGGTGCCATGACCGACCCCTACATTCCACTGGAACTGGAGCTGGGACACGTCCGGCAGGCCCTCACTCTCATATATGAACATGGCTTCGGGGCTACCCTTATCACCAAGTCCAATCGGAT
>OFGP01000318.1_pt1 | contig 51277 bp, 45 predicted proteins | sample 1521781 | NCBI WGS metagenome assembly OFGP01 (sample SAMEA3504113, study PRJEB24116) | mouse gut metagenome | biome: mouse gut; feature: mouse-associated habitat; material: faeces | place: Denmark | collected 2011
TTTTATCTGCTAATGCCTGTCTGTAATACAAACCGCTTTCTATCTGATGTGAAAGAACTGTACTAGACCATCCATTTTCCAGACATTGCTGCGTATACCACATATGTTCCTCTAAATTATCCGTCTTATCTATCAGCAATTTTATTGCACGCCAACTAATTTTTGCACCACCCTGATGCAAAATTTCTTCAGATGGTATTCGTCGTGCGAACTGCTTCATATAATTAAGATTTCTAACGGAATATCCTTCTCTGCTAGGATAAGTCATTCTCAAATCTTTTGATAATGTTTCAACAAATTTATTACCCCATTGACTATATTCAAGAATTACATTTCCTATATTCCAAAATAAAACATTTCGTTCAACATTTGCTATTGTCATTACTTGACGCTGGGCTTGAGCAATTCTTTCTTTAATTCTTTCTAATGCATCAAAATATTCACTCATAGATATTTCTGTTTTCTTAGTCATATATTCCTATCTTTCATAACATCTTACAATTCGCCTGAATATGTTGCTTATCAAAGTTCCTGTTGATTTAGCCTTTTATAATTTTTGTTAATTCTTTTAAATATATTACGTATTTACCACTTTACAACTTTTTGACAGACATGCCGCATGAGACACTTTGGTAAATAATAAGTTTGTAAACAAAAATGCACGAAAGAAGTGACCTCATACGACAACCTTATTATACAATGAAAAACATATAATTGGCAGGCTTTTGCGGTATTTTTCCGTCTATTTTTCCACTTTTGCCATTCCAGGACTCAATATTCATACCAACCTGCTCATTTTCCATTCTGACAACAAATCCGACCACTCACCCCTCTGCACAAGCAAAAAAACGGCGTTTTTCGTGTTGTCAAATCGGGCAACGCAACCCAATATCATTTTTTCATTTTCGTCGCCTTTGATATATTCTTGCAGAGTAATTTCCCCCCGTCTCATGGCTGCCTTTCCGCAAGCACAAAATATATCAGCTTGCGAGAATGCCGAAAACACGCCACTTTCTGGCTTTTATTTATCTTTTCTTGACATCAACACGACACATTCGCAATGCTTCGCAAACGGAAACATATCCACCGCCACGCCCTTCTCCATCCGATACCCCTTCCCACACAGATACTTCATATCACGCGCCAGTGTTTCGGGATTGCAGGAGACATACACCACCTTCTTCGGCGCCATTCTCACAAGCGCCGACAGGAATTTTTCGCTGCTACCGGTCCGGGGCGGGTCAAGGAGCACCACGTCCGCCTTTTCCCCTGCATCCGCCATCTCCTCCATAAACTCTCCCGCATCTCCCTGATAAAAGCGCACGTTGGAAAGTCCGTTCCGCTTTGCCCCGGCAATGGCGTCCCTGACAGCGTCCTGATTCAGCTCCACCCCGATAACCTTCCCCGCCTTTCGTGACGCAATCATACCGATTGTTCCCGTCCCGCAATAGGCGTCCAGAACCGTTTCCCTGCCGGAGAGGCCGGCATATTCAATCGCCTTCTGATACAGAATTTCCGTCTGTTCGGGATTTACCTGATAAAAGGATTTCGGCGATATCTTAAAGGTCATGCCGCACAGCTCGTCCTCGATATAGCCCGGCCCGTAAATCACCTGCTCTTTTGCTCCAAGCACCATACTGGTTTTCTGATTATTTACATTAATTACGACTGTTGAAATTTCCGGGTGTTCTTTTCGAAGGGCCCTGACAAAATTGTTTTTGGATGGCATGATGGGCGAACTCAGGACAAGAACCACCATAACCTGATTCGTTTTGTATCCCACCCGGATAAGCACATGGCGAAGAAGGCCATAGTCCGTATCTTCATCGTAGGTCTTGATTTTAAAGGATTTTAGCAGCCCTCTGATTGTCCGCAGAATGTCGTCGGCCTTTTCATTTTCCAGCAGGCACCTGTCCACCGGAACGATGATGTGCGTCCCCTCTTTATAATTGCCGGAAATGATATTTCCCCGCGCGTCCCGCCCGAATACCGCATGTACCTTATGGCGATAGTGTTCCGGCTTTTCCATCCCGATGATGTCCTCAATTCTGCCGTATTCCTTCAAAAGCTCCGCAACGTCTTCCTTTTTTCTTTTTAACTGCTTTTTATAATCCACATGCAAAAGCTGGCAGCCCCCGCATTTATTATAAACCGGACAGGGAAGGGCTTTCTTTTCCGGCTTCTGATTTTGCTTTTTCGGTTCTGACCGCCTCAAATCAGGACTTCCTGCATTTTGCCGAACCTGATTCTTCTGTTTTTGTTTTTCCTGCCTTAAATTCGACTGCTTTGTGCCTGACTGTTTTAAATTCGTCCGCTTTTGGTCCGTATGCCCCAAATCCGGCTTTTGCATTTTTTTCTTCTTATTTGAAACTGTTTTTTTCCCTGCATAATTTTTCTGATTCATTCTGTTTTCCTTTTCCTGTAACTGTAATTATTTTCCTGTCTCGTTCTTCCGCCTGACGCTTATTCACTTCTTGCCCTATGCTAAACAAAACCCCAGGCTACGGTACCTGGGGCTTAACTGTCTTCCTTTATCTTTTTTAATCTGACGGCTTCCAGCCCATGGACAAGCTTTGTGGCACGCTCCACATCGGCCTCGTTGATTCTGACCGTAAAAGTGCTCTTTTGCTTATCTCCGCCAAAAAGCTTTGCAAAGAAAGAGGGCTCCTGCCATTCAATAAAATAGGATATCTGATTTTTCAAAAACAGCTTTTCGAGCTTGTCCTTACTGTCTACACTGTAAACTCTGCAAAAGCTTATTTCCCTGTTAAAGGTCTGGTCTCCAAAAATCGGCGTCATTTATTCATCCCCCTGCATCTGCCTTTTCAGACATTATATACCATATGCGCCACTGGTTTCAACTAAAACTTCATTCCGTTTCTTTTTGCCTCATCCCATGTTGGCCTGCGTTCCATGTACTGCGCATTCAGCCAGTCCGCAGCCTCCATCACACCGTCAAAGGAAAAGTCAAATTCCTTCCGCTCTTTCTTCTCCTCTGCCGTTCTGGCATAGCAGTAGGGCTCCGGCCAGACAATGACCTCTAATCTGACGCCGTCCTCCGCATCCTTTTTCCTGAGCATGTATCTCATGCCGTCCATGCTGGCGGTATATTCTTCCTTTTTCAGATAATTGAAAATGTGAAACTTTTCCTTATCAATCATGGAAATTTCTCTCCTTAAGCCGGTAAAAAGTACGTTGACTTTTTCCCCCGGGGTGTTATAATAATCTCATGGAAGCATAGCTCAGCCGGGATGAGCGTTCGCCTCACACGCGAGAGGTCATGGGTTCGAGCCCCATTGCTTCCATTTTTTATTTGGGCTGAAAAGTCTGTAAAATTTCCTTCTATTCCTGTATTCTCCTGATACAATATTCTTTCATAAATCCGATAATTTTTTCATCACTTCCGGTCTCATAATACTCAATAAGCAACTCCTTAAACTTTTCCAGCTTTTCAATAGGTATTTGAAAAATACCTATGTTATGTTCGATAAGCACTTTGTTTGTCATAAGCTGCGCCACTCGTTTATTTCCATCAATAAACATTTGCGTTCGTGCAATATAACAAAAATATTTCAATGCTCTTAATTCAGCATCCTCTATCTCTTCTATTTCATTAATTGATTCCATAATAATTCCTGTATGGGGCATCTCGGGTTCCCATGATGTGCCTCCAATCTGTACAGGAATTGTTCTTATTTCACCAGCATAATTAAACAGCAATTCTCCAACAATCTTGTCAAACTCTCTCAACAGCATGATACAATTATTATAATCAAGATTATCTAAAAGGAATTGCCATGCACGTTTCATATTTATAACAAATAACACTTCTTCGGTTCTGGTAGTTGTAGGTGCATTGGCAAGAATCGCTTCCGTTTTAGGAAATGTGGTTCCTAGCCCTTCAAGATTAGCACTTTTCCATATACTATCCACCAGCATTCTTTTTGCCATCTCTATAGCCGTGTCTCTCACTGTCATAACCTCCAAATTTTACGCCGCTTTCAATCTTGTCCATACAATCGAGTATGGAAGATTCATTCCCCTGCTCGCCGCACGTCCCATCAGCGGCATTTTTCCTCTGAATAGGGCTGTGAATAAAAAAATCCCACAAACACTATCTTCAGCATTTGTGGGTATTCTGCAGTCGGAGTGACAAGACTTGAACTTGCGGCCTCTACTTCCCTAAAGTAGCGCTCTACCACCTGAGCCACACCCCGAAACGCAAGTTATATTATAAAGGGTATTATGGAGAAAATCAAGTACTTTTTTTACATTTTTTGCACGTCCGCAAAATTGATAATATGAAAATAACTCTTGTGTTTAATTTCGTTTCACCGGTATCGCCACCTCAAACTTGATATACCATGCTTCTTTTGCCGGTTCTCCCGATACAATGACGTTCCCGCCCATCCTATGTACAATTTTCTTCAGTTTTTTAAGTCCGATTCCTCTCCCCCGGCCCTTGCTTGTATAGTCCTCCTGAAAAAAGAGAGTCATTTCCTCTGTGGAAAGAGGGCTACTGGTATTGGCGGAGGTAATAAAAAGGCCTTCTTTTCCATTTACAATTTCCAAATGGATTCTCTTTGGTATTTCTCTGCTGCCTGCTAACGCTTCCACGGCGTTATCCAGCAAAATGCCTGTCATATCAATAAAATCGTATTCCGATATCGGCAGGGCCTTTTCTTTCATGATAATTCTGTTCGTTATTTTAATCTGATATTTCTTTGCTTCCTGAATTTTCACAAAAAGAAAGCCGGCTATCGCGCGGTTTTCAACCGAAAGATACAGCTTAATCTCCTCGCGGCCTTCCTTCAGTTCTTCATAGTAAGCCTCCCTGCAGCGTATCAGCTCGTCCCGGTCGTCGATGGTATAAATCATTCCGAAAATGGCGCTTAAATGGTTATCCATATCGTGCTGTCTTTCCCGCACCAGCGTCCGCAGCTCGTCATATGCCTCGCAGTACTGTCTGGTTTTCTGCGCCTGTTCCTGCTTTCTTTTCATATCGTCCTTTGACTTCTGCCAGAGATTTAACAGGTAAAACAGCACAAAAAGGAAATAAATGCTCTGCAGATAATAGACAGTTTCCGCAAGCTCAAATTTATCCAGCCGGAACAATAAAACACCTGCAAAGAAAAATATATTCGCAAACAAAAATAAAAGCAATACGGCATTCATTTGCCATATTTTACCATATTGCCAGGGGGAACCTTACTTTTCTGAGTAGTTCTTTCTATCTGTTGTCTAACGCTTCCGCAATATCGTCTCTCATGTCCTCCACGGCCGCCCGGGAGGCTTCTCCGAAGCGCTCCGCGCCGAAGGACGCGTATTTTTCCTGCTGATAAGCGGCAATAATGCCTCTTGAGGAATTGATGATTGCGCCGAGTCCGTCCTCGTTAAAGAAGTGCGCCAAATCCTTTCCTTTTCCGCCCTGCGCGCCGTAGCCCGGCACCAGTATGTAGCTTTTCGGCATGATTTTGCGGAGAATCCTGCCCATTTCCGGGTAGGTCGCTCCCACAACCGCCCCGATATAGCTGTAGGCGTCTCCCATATGTTCCTCGCCCCATTGTGCCACTTTCTCTCCTACAATTTCATAAAGCGGCCTTCCCTGGGCATCGGCTATCGCCCTGTCCTGGAACTCGCCGCTGCTGGGGTTGGAGGTCTTTACGAGAACAAAAATTCCTTTCTTTTCCTCCTTGCACACCTTGATAAAGGGATTGACGCCGTCAGAGCCCAGATAGGGGTTGACTGTCACAAAATCCTCGTCAAAGCCATAGCAAGATTTACTTCCCACCTTTACCTTTCCAAGGTGGCCTGCCGCATAGGCTTCGGAGGTGGAGCCGATATCGCCTCTTTTGATATCGCCAATCACCACCAGGTCTTTTGCCTTACAGTAGTCAATGGTCTTTTTAAATGCCATAAGGCCGGGAATTCCAAACTGCTCGTACATGGCAATCTGGGGCTTTACCGCCGGAACGATATCGTAAATATTATCCACAATCTCCTTATTATACTGCCAGATTGCCTCCGCGGCGCCCTCCAGAGTCTCGCCGCAGTCCCGGAACGCCCTTTTCTGAATATGCTCCGGGACGAACTTCATCATAGGGTCCAGCCCCACCACTATGGGGGCGTTTGTAGCTTTTATTTTCGAAATCAGCTTATTAATCATTTTATCTCCGTTCTTTTCCGCTCCGGCCGCGGTAACCGGGCCGGCAGCATCCCTGCCTTAAAAAGGAATTTTATCTCGTCTTTAAAAATTCGTATTCTCTCTTAGCCGCCTCGTCGTCGGGATAGCTGGACAGATAGCTGCTCATGCGGGAAGCCGCCTCCTCGTACTGGCCAAGGCGTTCATAGGCCACGATTTCATTCATTTTCAGTGTCTGCATCATTCCGTTATCTTCTATATTAATGGCGCTCTGAAAAGCCGTCAGGGCTCCCGCATAGTCCTCCGCCCGCATTTTACAAAGCCCGAGCTGATTCAGCATCCGGGCGTTGGGCTCCTCATTTTCCAGATAAGAATTGTACACGCTGATGGCATAGTTGACGTCGCCAAGAATCTCATAGGTCTTTCCCAGAAACAGGGCGGCCTCATATCCGCCTTCCTCCCGCGCCTTTTCAAGATAGGTTCTGGCGTTTTCATAGTCCTCCAGATAATAGCAGATACGGCCCTTTTCATAGTTGGTCATGCCCTTGGTTCCCGCGTCCATGGCCGTCTGCAGATACTGCTGTCCCGTTTCCTTATAACCGTTTTCATCCAGAACGCCGTAAATATTAATCAGCTTGTCGTAATCGTTTTTGTCAATGGAAACCAGCTTATCAAAGTCCGCCTTTGCCATGTCAAGGTTCCCCTGCTCCGCGTAAATGACTCCCCGCAGATAGTAGGCGTCCTTTTCCTCTCCCTTAAGAGCGATAATGGCATTATAGACGTCGATTGCCTTGTTCAGCTCCCCCTGCTTATAGTAGGCGGTTGCCAGATAGTAATTGATGTCATAATCCATATTGTTCACTCTGCCGTCGCTAAAGGAAAGCGCGGTTTCAAAAGCCTGCGCCGCCTCTGCATACATGGTTTTCCCCATATATGCCAGCCCTTCTCCGCGGCTTATGAGCCGCTCGTTTTCACCGGCTTCCCTGGCCGCCGCAAAAAGCGCAATGGCGTTGTCATACTCAAGAGCCGCCACCGCCTCCATTCCGGCGCTGTAATTTTCATTTTTACCGGCGCCGCAGCCCCCAAGCAGCACCCCAAGGGCTACTGCAAGCGCCGCCGCGCCGCATCTTTTTCTCATATGCCTTTTCATATTCCGCTTTACCCATGCCAGTGCAACATTTTGTGATTAACGGACTTATCCTGTCTGAATCTTCGCTTTTTCGCCGCGCTAGGATAAAATGTGTTCGTTAATCGCGTCCAGTACCTGCCTGTACTCCTTCTTCAACAGCTCGAAATCCCCGTCAAGGTCTGTAAAGTCCTTGCTGCGAAGCTTTTCCGTAAGCTCTGTGGTCACCTTCGTCAGCCTTGTCATTTCCAGATTGCCGGAAACGCCTTTTAAGTTATGGGCATGCTTAAATGCTTCCTCGTAATCCTTTGCCTCCATGGCCTTTACCAGACCGTCATAGCACTGTTCCTTCGGAAATTTCCCCAAAAGCCTGAATATAAAGTCCTCCTTTAAAGGAATTCTGGCCGCCAGCCCGTCAAAATCAATTCCGGCATCCATTAATTTTTGTTTCTTTTCTTCCGTCATAGTTTTTACTCTCCTCTTTTATTTTCTAAGTCCTTTTGGATAATGATTTTTCATGATACCGCCGGAGTGCTTTCCCCAGCCAAGGCTATAGCCTTCCACCGTTATCAGATACCAGCCCTTTTCTTTCTGCGTTGAAGCGTTTTTCGCAGGCATGGCCCGCCCGGACTGCTGCGTATGCTCCAGCGCGGACACAGGCAGCGCATACCCGGCAATATACTTCGCCGCTTCCGCTGCGGAAAGGTCATATCTTAAAACCGCATCCTCCGCCCTTATAGCGAGCGCCAGTGCATGCGCCGGCTCAAACCGGTCCTTTTTCATTGTCCCCAGATGAAGCCCCGGCCGCAGCACCTTAAGTCCCTTCAGGGAAGGCGCTTCTTCCGGCAAAAGATAAAGCTGGCTGCCAAAGCTGATATAAATTCCGTGAAGGTCTGTCCGAAGATACCGCTTCTGGAACTCCAGCCAGAGCGTGCAGTCCTTTTCCGGCAGGCCCCTTTCGCCGCCGGAGCAGGAAAGGCCGCCTTCTCCCTGCTTTTTCAGGCTTGCAAGGAAATGCCCTTCTCCCTTTACCTTGTGGGGCCAGAGCCTTACAGTATTCTCGATTCCCTTTACCCCCGCATTTCCGAAAACGGTCAGCCCCGGCATGATTCCGGGATTGTTTCCCGGTCCGGGACGCTCCCCCGGCTCCTCTACGGAAAATTCCGGGTGCCGTTCCAGAAACCAGCCGATATTTTCCTCGTTTTCCTCCGTGGAGAAGGTGCAGGTGGAATAAACGATTCTTCCTCCATCCTTCAGCATGGAAGCTGCGCTTTCCAGAATGGATTTCTGCCTTTTTGCGCACATTGTGACATTTTCGGGGCTCCACTGAAAAGCCGCCTCCCCGTTCTTGCGGAACATACCTTCCCCGGAGCAGGGCGCGTCCACAAGAATTTTGTCAAAATATCCCGGAAACCTCTCCGCCAGAACCGCCGGTTCGTGGCTTGTCACAACGGCATTGCAAATTCCCATTCTTTCTATATTTTCCGACAGGATTTTTGCCCTTCCGGGATGGATTTCGTTACAGACAAGAAGTCCCCGGCCGCCCATAGCGGCGGCAATCTGGGTGCTTTTCCCGCCCGGCGCGGCGCATAAATCCAGTACTATTTCGCCCGGCTTCGCGTCAAGATAAACCGCCGGGAGCATGGCGCTTGCCTCCTGAATGTAGTAGACGCCCGCTTCATGGAAGGGATGCTTTCCCGGTCTTGCCTCTTCCTTATAATAGTAGCCGTCGCCGTTCCATGGCACCGGTTCCATATCCATAAAGGCTTTCAGCTTTCTTTCAGGCTCTCCCCCACCCTTTAACCGGTTAATCCGAAGGGACTGCCAGGGCGGCTTTTCGCTGCTATCCAGAAAACCCTGATATTCCTCACCCAATATACACTTCATTCTGGCCAGAAACTGTTCCGGTAACATTATTTTTCCTCACAGGTCTTTTTACTTCCGACTATTATTATAACGCTTTAAAGGCTGATTGACAATAAAATCAAATCAATTTTAAAACACCGGACAAATGACCGGTTTTGGGTATTGTTATTTCCCCTGACAATTTTTATACTCTTCTATAAATAGAAAGGACTGATTTTTGCATGAAAGAACAAAATCTTACACCCATGGAAAAACTGGCCACTTTTATTGTGGACAAGAGAAATTTATTCTTCCTTCTGTACATCTTCGCACTTGTCTTCTGCTTTTTCTCCACCGGCTGGGTCAATGTGGAAAACGACATTACCACATATCTGCCGGAAGAAACCGAAACCCGAAAGGGTCTTACCATCATGAATGAGGAATTCGTCACCTATGGCTCCGCCAGGGTAATGGTGTCCAATATTTCCTTTGAGCACGGAGAAATTCTGAAAGAAAAAATAGAAAGCATAGAGGGCGTCTCCGAGGCGGCCTTTGACAGCTCCGCCGAACATTACATAAATTCATCCGCCCTGTACGACATAACCTTTGACGGCACCGCAACCGACGAAATCAGCATTCACGCCATGCATGAAGTGAAGGAAGCCCTTGCCGGTTACGATGTCTACATAAATACGGAGGTTGGTGTTGACAGTGCGGCGGACTTAAAGAAGGAAATGCAGGTAATCATTGTCATTGCCGCCGTCATCATTGTGGCGGTTCTCACCCTGACCTCCCGCTCTTACGCGGAGGTGCCCGTGCTGATTGCCACTTTTGGGGTTGCCGCTCTCCTTAACATGGGAACCAACTTCCTCTGCGGAACCATTTCCTTCATCTCCAATTCCGTGACGGTGGTGCTTCAGCTTGCCCTGGCTATCGACTATGCAATTATTCTCTGCCACCGTTTCAGCGATGAGCATGAAACCATGGAGGCAAGGGAAGCCTGTATCGCGGCGCTTTCCAAAGCGATTCCCGAGATATCCTCCTCCTCTCTCACTACCATATCGGGTCTTGCCGCCCTGGCTTTCATGCATTTTAAAATCGGTCTGGATTTGTCCACGGTTTTAATCAAGGCCATTTTATTGAGCCTTTTGTCCGTCTTTACACTGATGCCCGGCCTTCTTATGTTATTCAGCAAGCTGATTGACAAAACCAGGCACCGCAAGCTGCTCCCGCAGATAACGCTTATCGGCAGATTTGACGTTCTCACCCGCTATATCATCCCTCCCGTTTTCGTGGTTATCCTTGGGGTTACCGCCGTTTGGGCCAACAAATGCCCCTACTGCTACAGCTTCACCGATTTGACCACGGCAAAGCAAAGCGAGAGCCAGATTGCCTGGCAGAAAATCAAAAACACCTTTGGCTCCGGCAATATGGTGGCGGTTATCATCCCTTCCGGGGATTACCGCGCCGAAGCCTCTCTCCTTAAGTCCCTTGAGAGCGCTCCCGAAGTGAAGTCCGCCATGGGGCTTGCCAACATCGAGGCGATGGACGGCTATACCCTTACCTCCGCTTTAAATCCAAGGGAGTTTTCGGAGCTTGCCGGTATCGAGTATGAGCTTGCCAGCCTCCTCTACTCCGCCTATGCGGTAAATGACGACCAGTACGGCCAGATTCTGAAAGGGCTTGACCAGTATCAGGTTCCCCTCTTTGACATGTTCCTGTTTTTGAAGGAGCAGATGGAAAAGGGAAACATTACGCTGGAAGAAGACATTCAGGAAACTCTGGACGATTTGTTTGACCAGCTGGAAAAGGCAAGGCTGCAGCTGAAAACCGACAGCTATTCCCGCCTTGTAGTTTACTTAAACCTCCCGGAGGAAAGCCAGGAAACCTTTGATTTTCTGAAGGTCATCCACAGGGAGGCCGGCAGATATTATGACGACGACAATGTTTATGTGGTTGGCAATTCCACCAGCGATTACGATTTGTCCTCCTCTTTCGGACAGGATAATCTTCTGATAAGCATTTTATCGGCGCTGTTTGTAATCGTCATTCTGCTGTTTACCTTTAAATCCGCCGGACTTCCCGTTCTGCTGATTTTGGTGATTCAGGGAAGTATCTGGATAAATTTCTCCTTCCCGTACCTTCAGGACTCGCCCCTTTACTTTTTAAGCTACCTGATTGTAAATTCGATTCAGATGGGCGCAAACATCGATTATGCAATCGTTATCTCAAGCCACTATAAGGACTTAAAGAAAGAAATGCGCCCGAAACAGGCCATTGTGGAGGCTTTAAACGAGGCCTTTCCCACGATTTTTACCTCCGGCAGTATCCTGGCCGGAGCCGGGGCTTTGATTGGCCAGATGACCACCAACCCCATTATCTCGGCAATCGGGGTGTGCCTAAGCCGGGGAACACTGATTTCCATCGGACTGGTATTGGGCGTGCTTCCGCAGATTCTGGTGCTGGGCGACCAGATTATAGAGCGTACCAGCTTTGAGCTGAACCACATCAATCTGACGCCCAAATCCTTTTCCGGCGTTACCCGTGTCCAGGGCCGTATCAGAGGAAATGTGAACGGTATCGTTGAAGGAAGCTTTGACGGATTCATTCGGGGAGATATGGAAGCCCTCATCATCTCCGGCAAGGCGGCAGCCGTCACGGAGGAAGCCTTTGAGGCGGAATATCCGGGGAAAGGCTATGCAAAAGGCTATGCCGGGGCGGATACCCCCGCTCTTTCTGATTCCGGCGGAAAAGAAAATCAGACGCCTGAAAATATCGTGAAAGGAGAAGCCTCAAATGAATAGACACTTAAAACGAACCTGTAAAAAAATCCTTGCCTTTTTGCTCTCAGCCATTTGCGGCCTGTCTGTGCCCCTTTCCGTTTTTTCGGAGGAAGCCGGCCTTGCTGCAACGGCCCCTCTGCCGGCAGAAAATGCAGTACATCTTTCCGACGCCGGGGATTTTATCCGGTTTGCGGAAAGCTGTTCCAGCGACGTCTGGTCCAGGGACAGGGTTTTTATTCTGGATAGCGATATTGATTTAAGCGGAACCGGCTTTTCATCGGTTCCCACCTTCGGCGGGATTTTTCTGGGACAGGGTCACACCATAAGCGGGCTTTCCCTGAAAGCAGGCAGCAACAATTCCGGCCTTTTCCGTTACGTGCAGGAATGCGGGCAGATTTACCAGCTCCTTGTCTCGGGGAATGCCGACGCCGGTAAATCCCACTCCGCCCTCGCCCTGCTTGCCGGCTCTAACAGCGGACTTATCTCCGGCTGCGCCGTTTCCGGCAACGTCACGGGCGGAAGGCAGGCCGGAGGCATTGCCGGGGTAAATGAAGTTTCCGGCGTCATCACCGACTGTCAGGCAGGCGGCACGGTAAACGGACGGCATTTTGCCGGAGGCATTGCCGGCGAAAACAAGGGAACCATTACAAACTGTGTCAACCGCAGCTTTGTAAACACCACCCCCGACGATAATAAGGTCAGCCTTTCCTCGCTGAATATTCTCGGCGCGGACGCCTCCCTGACGGATTTGCTGACCACGGAAAACGCCGCGTCAGTGACAGATATCGGCGGCATTGCCGGCAATAATTCCGGCATTATCCGTTCCAGTACCAATGAAGGCTCCGTAGGCTACCCCCATGTGGGCTATAACATTGGCGGCATTGCCGGAAGCCAGACCGGTTATATTGAAGGCTGTGTCAACCACGGCTCTTTGAACGGACGCAAGGATATCGGCGGCATTGCGGGACAGATGGAGCCCAGCAGCGAGCTGGAATTTTCCGAGGATATGCTGGCAAGGCTGGACACGGAATTTGACAGGCTTCACGATTTGCTCACCCGTTTGGACGCGGACGCCAAAGGCTCCTCAGAGGCGCTGACCGGTCAGGTAGACACGCTGCTTTCCTCCGTGGAAAACGCGCAGCATGCGGTTGACGAGATTATTGCCGGTATGGGAAATCATCTGGAAGATTTTGCAAATCTCACCGATTTGGCCTCCCTTCCCTCCCCGGAACCCGTATCGCTTGAATTTCTGGATGATTTAAAGGGGGTATCCTTGCCCTCTTTTTCCCCATGGCCTTCTGTCAGCCCATGGCCTTTCGGTTCGCCTGTTCCGACAGGGACGCCGACAGCTATTCCGACAGCGACGCCAACGCCGACAGGCACACCGTTACCGACAGGCACACCGTTACCGGCAGGTACGCCAATATCAGGTTCCGATACGGCAGATGCTCTGACGCCTGACGGAGCGCCGGCAGATGCGCCGGTGCCCACTTCCCTGCCGGCAGGTACGCCGGCGGTTCCCGAAGCCGGCGGGCTTTATACAGACAGCGATGAGGGCACGGAGTCTCTTTCCACCGGCTCCTTTGCCCCCGAAATTCTCTGGGCCGAGCCTCCGGAAAGCGCTCCCATACAAAATCTGGATAACGGAAGCGCCCCCGCCCGGAACCTGGATAACGGGAATCCCGATTCCGCAGACGGCGCCGTAAATGCTCACGCGGATTCCAGCGCAACGCCAACGCCTTCCGCAACTCCCGATGCAGCGCCAACTCCCGATAATCCTTTTGCTGCCGGATGGCCGGATAATTTTCCTTCCTATTCCATAGATGCCGACGCGCTCTCTGAGCGCATCGACCGCGAAAAAATAGAGGACGACATTAACAGTGTTCAGGAAAATATCTATGCGGACGCTTCCCATGTACTGGAAAAGCTTCAGGACATTGTTCAAAATCAGGCTTTTATCATGAGCGCCCGGGTTTATGCCGCTCAGAATTCCTTAAGCGGCAGTATTTCCGCAATCATTAACGATACCCGGACGCTGAACAGTCTGCTGAACAGTGAAAATCAGATTCTCCTTGACGATATACAGGCGATTATCGATGAGATTCATGTAATCAGCAACATTATCACGGAACCGGAAACCATCGACCCGGACGAAGTTCTGGCGGACGTTTCGGACGAAGATACCTTAAGCGATATCACCGGTAAGGTGACAGACTGCATTAATAATGGGAAAATAAGCGGAGATATCAACGTAGGGGGAATTGCCGGAACGCTCTCAAGAGAAAATAACCTTGACCCTGAAAATGATTTTCAGCTGGAAAACGCCACATTAAATTTTCGTTATAAGGAACGGATTGTGGTGCGCAAGTGCCAGAATAACGGAACGGTAAACGGCAAAAAAGACCGGGTGGGCGGCATTGCCGGTGAAATGGCTCTTGGAAGCATTATCGAATGCGTAAGCAGCGGTAATATCGGCAGCGAGGACGGGGATATGGTTGGCGGCATCGCCGGTTACTCCGCCTCCACAATCCGGCAAAGCAGCGCAAAATGCTCTCTTTTTGGCCAAAACCAAATCGGCGGCATTGTCGGTTACGGAACCAATATTTCCGACTGCTACAGCATGGTTCTTATTTCCGGCGGAGAAAGCTATCTGGGCTCCGTCGCCGGAAGATGCGACGCCCCGGATTCCGATACCGTCAGCAACAATTATTTTGTGGAAGGAGGCCCCGCCGGAATCGACGGTATCAGCTATCAGGAGAAAGCGCAGGCGCTTTCCTACGAAGAACTGACGGCCAGAGAGGATTTGCCGGATATTTTCAGGAAGATATCCCTGACCTTTCTCGCCGACGATAAAATTGTTTCCGCCGTCTCCCTGGACTACGGAGATACCCTTCCCGGCAGTCAGTTTCCAAAAGTTCCTGCAAAGGAAGGTTATATCGGGCGTTGGGAGGATTTTGACAGCGCCTTTGTCACCTTTGACCGGGAGATACAGGCCGTTTATACAGAATATATTACCTCCCTTGAGAGCAGGCAGACCGTTGGCAGTCGCCCTGTCCTGCTCTTGGAGGGCCGCTTTGAACCGGAAAATGAGCTGACGCTGCAGTCAGTGGACGCCTACCCGAAAGACGCGCAGACAAAAGCCGAATGCTGGAAGCTTACTCTGTCGGGAGCATCGGAAGGCCCCTACATTGTCCGCTGCCTGATACCCGACTATATGGAGCATCCTGTAATTGAGCTTTATAAGAACCGCCTCTGGCAACCGGTTGACGCCGTAAGAGACGGGAGCTATTATGTATTTACTTCTGAGAAATCAGATATCATTTTCAGCTGCGTGGACCGTCCGCAGACCGCCGGTTCCGGCGCCGTTATCGCCCTGTGCCTTGGCGCCGCCCTGCTTCTTTCTGCCCTGCTCATTCTCATACGCAAAAGCAAAAAACGCCGAAAAGTCAAGGATTAAGGAGATGACATCATGACCCAGGAAGAAATTTCCATGCACACAAAAAAAGCGCTTTCTTCCGCTTTCAAAAATGCCATAATACAAAAACCGCTTTCCAAAATCACCATAAGCGAGCTCTGCAAAAGCTGCGGGCTCAACCGTAAAACCTTTTATTATCACTTTGAGGACGTCTATGCGCTGATGCGCTGGACGCTTGAACAGGAGGCCATTGATATCGTCAAAAACTTTGACCTTCCAGGGGACCATAAGAAAGCGCTTCACTTCATTATCGACTACGTGGACGCCAACAAGCATCTTGCCAACTGCGTTTATGACGCCGTGGGCCGGGAGGGCATGAAGCGCTTTTTCTTTTCGGACCTGGAGCAGACGGTAAACCTGCTGATTGAAAGTGTTGAAAAAGAGCTTCATAAAACTATCGACGTGCGTTACCGCCAGTTCCTCTGCAATTTTTATGCCAACGCCTTTTCAGGCCTTCTGATTGACTGGCTTGTTGACAGAAGTATCCGCTCCCGGGAGGATATGATTAACGATATTACATTCACTATGGAAGAGTCTTTAAAGAGCATTGTGGCCCATGCACCGGCCTCAAAGGGTTCTGATAAACATACATAAATCCCTGGGCATAAACCCGGGGTAAACCCCGGGATAACTCCCGGGATGCATCCCGTGCCGTCGGTATTTCAGTAGATTCCTGACGCGCTTTTCCGGTAGGCAGTAGGGCTCATTCCCGTAAACTGACGGAAGCACCGGCTGAAATACAGCATGTCCTGATAACCAAGGGACCTGGCGATTTCCCCTACGGGCCGGACCGTGGATTTTAAGAGCCGGCACGCCTCCTCCATGCGCGCCTTCTGATGATACTGAAAAAGCGTCGTCTGCGTTTCCCTCTTAAAGACGGCCGCCATATGCTTATAACTTAAAAAAAATTTTCTCTCAAGCTCCTTCGCCGAAAAATTTTCCGTCAGATGTTCCTTCAGGAAATCCGCAATTTTATCGGAAAGCCGGATATTATCATTTCCGTTCTCGTTATAGAAAGCAATTTCCTCAAGTACGGAAAAGAATCTGCCGTTTATCTCCCAGCTTTTCCTCCGGTTATCAGAGCGGGCAAACTCTGTCAAATCCGCCAGTTTTCTTTCAATTTCACTTTCCCTGAGCCCTTCCAGCTTTTTGGGCAGACATACCGACATAAAAGACGCTTCCTTTGACAGAAAGGGCGGCGCTTTTTCCTCCTCATAAAAAAAATGGCAGTAATACCATCTTGTCCCCCTCGGGACTTCCTTTTTCCCGAAATGACGGCATCCGCTCTTTAAAAAAAGCAGCTCTCCCTCCCGCACCTCGTAATCCGTCCCCTCCTCCGTCACATAAATTACCCCCTCAATCACATAAATCAGTACATGGAAAGAAAGTTTCCTGTCCGCATGAAAAAAAGGCTCTGAGGCGGCGCTCATGTCTATCCCGCACAAAAGAGGCATTATCCGGTTATTTAAGCAAATCTCATTCACGATAATTCTCCATATAAATCCGCATATTATCCATTTATTTGTAATATTTTTAAGAACATAATACATATATCAACATTTGTCAACCATATCACGAAAGGAAAATGAAAATGCAGAAAAACAAACCACTTTTATCCCCCGCCAAAATCTCCGCTTATGAGGCGGGCGGCTTCATCGGCGATTACCAGAGGCTGATTAAGGATACCGTAATCCCCTACCAGTACAGCGTTCTCTGCGATAAGGCCGCTGATACGGAAAAAAGCCATGTAATCCAAAACTTCAAAAACGCCGGGGCAACTCTTAGGGGAGAGGATACGGAGGACGGCTTTTTCGGGATGGTTTTCCAGGACAGCGACGCCGCCAAATGGCTGGAGGCCGCAGCTTACTCGCTCCTGCTCTTTCCCGATAAGGAGCTGGAGAATACGGCGGACGGGCTGATTGATTTGATTGAAAAAGCCCAGGATGCGGACGGCTACCTCAACACTTACTACACCATAGAAAACAGAGAAAAGCGCTGGACAAATCTTCAGGAGGGTCACGAGCTTTACTGCAGCGGCCACATGATGGAGGCTGCCTGCGCTTACTATGAGGCCACCGGCAAGGACCGGCTTCTCCGCGTAATGGAGAAAAATGCCGAGCACATTTACAGACATTTCATTGTGGAAGGCCATGAGGGATTTCCCGGACACCCGGAAGTGGAGCTTGCCCTTCTAAAGCTCTACCGCGCCACCGGAAATGAGCATTGCCTTGCCCTGGCGGAGCATTTCATCAACGTAAGAGGCGTGGATTCCCATTTTTACGAAAAAGAATCCAAAGCCCGGGGATGGAATATCTGGAACTCCGACCCTTGCAATACCCGGTACACCCAAAGCCATCTGCCCGTGCGCAGCCAGTCTGACGCCGTGGGCCACGCCGTCCGCGCCGTCTACCTTTATACCGGCATGGCCGACCTGGCTTCCATGACCGGCGATAAGGAGCTTCTTGCCGCATGCAAAAGGCTGTGGGAAAGCATCACGCAGCGTCGCATGTACATAACCGGCGGCATCGGCACTACCGTTATCGGCGAGGCGTTCACCACAGACTATGATTTGCCCTGCGATACTGCCTATGCGGAGACCTGCGCCTCCATCGGCCTGATGTTCTTTGCCTCCAAAATGCTGGAAAATGAGATTGACAGCAAGTATGCGGACGTGATGGAGCGCGCCTTTTACAACACCGTTCTTGCCGGAATGCAGCTCGACGGGAAGCGGTTCTTTTATGTCAATCCTCTGGAAGTGGTGCCCGGAATTTCCGGCGTTTCTCTCACCCACCTTCACGACCTGCCCACAAGACCCAAGTGGTATGCCTGCGCCTGCTGCCCGCCTAATGTGGCGAGGCTCATCTCTTCCTTCGGGAAATATGCTTACGGGGAAAATGAAGACACCGCTTTCTGCCATCTCTTTGCGGAGGGCAGAGTGCGCCTTGAAAACGGAATGCGGTTTACCTGTAAAACCGGCTATCCCTTTGATTTTACAGTTACTTATCAAATAGAAAAAGGCGGGAAGCTTGCCCTGAGAATCCCTGCCTTCAGTCCCTGTTTTGAAATCAGGATAAACGGAGAAAAGATGAACCGCGCCGATGGCTGCTCCGGCGAAATTGCGCAGTCCGGCAATTCCAGGGACATGGCGGGGTCTGAAAAGTCCCCCTCCTTCTCCTTTGAAAAAGGCTATGCGCGGCTTGATGTCAAAGATGGCGACACCGTCACCCTGACTCTTGACGGAACGCCCTATTTTGTCTATGCATCGCCTAAAGTCCCCCGGCTTACGGGCAAAGCCGCCCTTTGCCGCGGCCCTTTGGTCTACTGCTTTGAGGGGGCAGATAATGAAGGAGACGTGCTTTCCCTTGCCATTTCCGATGGAAGCGCCAATGAAAATTCCTGTGAGAATCCAATCGGAAACGCCGCTTTCAGAGGCAGCTCCAATGAAAATACCGCCGCAGACGGCCGGGCTCCCCATATTCTTACCGCCGGCGAGAGGGCCGGTTTGAAAGAAGGACTGCCGGAAAACGCCGCCGTCCTTTCCGTGGACGCGCTGCGTAAGACCGTTCCCGACAGCCTTTACACAAATACCCGCCCCGGTATAACCCCCTGCCGTGCAATTGCCGTTCCCTATTATACCTGGGGAAACAGGGGTGAAAACCAGATGCGGGTATGGATGGATTTAAGCTAAAACTCTTCCTAAGGTTTCAAATAAGTATTTTGCATTAATGGGCTTTGCTATGTGGCCGTTCATGCCGCATGCCAAAGCCTCTTTTTTATCCTCCTCAAAGGCGTTTGCCGTCATTGCCAGAATCGGGATGTCAGCCAGCTTCTTATTGGAAAGCTCCCGGATTTTCCTGGTCGCCTCATAGCCGCCCATCACCGGCATCTGCACATCCATGAGTATCAGCTGGTAATAACCCGGCCCGGATTTTTTCAGCATATCCACGGCAATCTGCCCGTTGGACGCCACCTCTGTTGTAAAGCCGGCGTCGTTTAATATTTCAACGGCAATTTCCTGATTCAGCTCGTTATCCTCCGCCAGAAGAATGCGTCCTTTCTGCAGCTTCACCGGCTCCCTGACGCTTTCCTCCTCCTTATCCCCGTTGATGATGGAATACAGGCACTCCCGAAGCTCGGATAAAAACAGGGGCTTACTGCAAAATGCCGTTACGCCGGCTTCTTTTGCCTCCTCCTCGATATCCGCCCAGTCGTATGCCGTAAGCACAATCACAGGCACCTCGTCGCCAACCTCTTTGCGGATTCTCTTTGTGACCTCAATGCCGTTTAAGTCGGGCAGCATCCAGTCAATCACGTAGACGCTGAAAAGGTCTCCCCTGCCCACAGCCTGCCTTGTGCGGAGCACCGCTTCCTTTCCCGAGAGCGTCCATTCCGCACGCATGCCAATCTGCTGCAGCATATAAGTCACGCTGTCGCAGGTGTTAAAATCATCGTCAACCACCAGCGCCCGGCAGTTTTTAAGCTCCGGTATATCCTGCGGCTTCCTCACGTCCGTGTTGATTCGGAAAGCAAAGGAAACAATAAATTCCGTCCCTACGCCCGGCTCGCTGGTCACCTTAATGGTTCCGTTCATCATATCCACAATATTTTTGGTAATCGCCATCCCCAGGCCGGTGCCCGGAATGCCGCTGTTGGTGGTACTGCTTTCCCTCTCAAAGGGCTCGAAAATATGGTCAACAAACTCCCGGCTCATGCCGATGCCGGTATCCTTGATATGGAACTCGTAATTGGCATAGCCCGGCAGAGCGCCGCCCCTTTCCGTAATCCGCAGGCTTACAATCCCGCCGGGCTCCGTGTATTTTACGGAGTTGCCAAGCAGGTTAAGGAGCACCTGGTTCAGCCGCAGCTTATCGCAGATAATCTCCTCGTTCTTCACGTCCACGGCGTCAATATAAAGCTCAAGCCGTTTGGCATGAACGTCCGCCTGAAGAATACTGCGAAGCCCGTGAAGAATATCGGGTAATCCGCAGGGCTTATCGTCCAGATGCATTTTGCCGCTTTCGATACGGCTCATATCCAGCACGTTGTTAATCAGGCTGAGCAGGTGATTGCCGGAGGTCATAATCTTTTTGAGGTATTCCTCCACCAGCTCTTTCTGGTTGATGTGAGTAATCGCAAGCGCCGTAAAGCCCACAATGGCGTTCATCGGCGTACGGATATCGTGAGACATGTTGGAAAGGAACACGCTTTTTGCCTTGCTGGCGCGGTTCGCCTGGGAAAGCGCATCCTCCAGAAGGTTTTTCTTTTCCATTTCCCTGCGGATGTCCTCATCCACACTGTGGAAGCCAAGGACAATCCCGTGGCTTTCTTCCCATATCCCCGCGCGGACGGCCTTCATCTGGAAGTAGACGGTTTCCCCCTTCCATACTCTCCGGTAATTTACGCAGAATACATTCTTTTTCTCAAGTTCTTCCTTAAGCCCCGCCGTCGAGGAAGCACGCTTAAGCATCTCCCTGTCGTCTTCATGAACATATTCCTGTATGTATACCCCCATCGCTTCTTCGAGGGTTAATTCTTCCTCCTCGGGATTCCGGGACTGCCATTCCTTCTGCTTTGAGCTTCGAAGCGCATACCCCTTTCCCGTATCAAGGTCGAAATAACATACTATTTTATAATCCACACAAAGCGCCTGAACCAGCTCTGTCTGACGCTTTTCTTTTCTTCTTTCCTGAATCTTCTGCTCTGTACAGTCCAGAAGGAAACGCTGATAAACCAGCTCGCCGTTATCCTCCACCATTCTGACATTGCCCACCACATACACAAGCTCGCCGTTTTTATGGCGCACCCGGTATTCCACGCTGACAATATCTCCTTCTTTTTCCAGACTCCCAATACTTTCCTGAATCCTTTTCCTGTCCTCGTCAATCACAGTGGATGCAACCATATCAAAACCGTCGGCCGCCAGTTCCTCCACAGAACCGTATCCCAGAATTTCAAGCGCCGCCCTGTTGGCGCTTAATATCTGTTTCCCATCCCGGGTATGACGCATCACGCCGCAGTCTATGGTGGTGAGAATCATCTCAAGGTTCTGGTTTTTGTGCAGAATCTCCTGTTCATATTTACGTTCCAGCGTCACGTCAATCGCCACGCCCACGGTTCCCATAACGCTTCCGTCAATGTCAAACAGCGGGGACTTGTAGGTGGACAGCGTTCTTAGTCCTTCCCCTGTCTTTATTATCTCCTCGGATATACAGGTTTCCTTCCTCCGCATAACCTCGTTTTCCGATTCGATGCAGGCCGGGTCGTCCTCCTCCACATCCCAGATATAGGCGTGCCTCTGCCCCTGCACCTGTTCCTTGGTTTTCCCAACGGTATCGCAAAAGCTGTTGTTTACCTTCTCGTGAACGCCTGTTTTATCCTTAAACCATATAAGATTGGGGCTGTGGTCGATGGCCGCCTCCAGAAACTGACTGGTTTCCCATAAATCCCTGCCCATCTTACAGCTCTGCTGCCAGCGCAGGAAACGAAAGGCCGCTTCCTCCTCAGACATGGGCAGCGTCCATATATCCTTTATTTCATCCAGGCTGCCTTCTAAGAGCGAAAACTGCTCCTTTTCGGCAAGCAAAATTAATTCGGCTCTTTCCGATTTGCTCTCCTTTACCGCCTGTATTGCTTCCGCCACATTCATATCCTTCAAGTTCATCAAAATTACGTCAGCTGCAGCTATAAGCTTCCCATCCGGTTTTACACTTTCCGAAAATTGATGAGTAAAGTGTGCAAGTGGAGACATTCCTTTTATTGTTTCAAATATACTGCTTTGATAACCCAACAGATAGAAATGAATCTGACAATGATACATGCCGTTCCTCCTGTACATGAATTAGTATGCAATATTATTATTCTAACAATCCGTTTACCCGGTGTCAATAAGCCGAATTACTTTTTGTCCCTTTTTTTGCCCCTTTTATATAAGGATTCAGCCAGAAGGCAGCTAACAGCTCCACCACCATAAAGCACCAGATAACCGGTTCGCAGAAAATCACCGCCATATACTGATACCTGGGAATAAAAACGGCCACAAACAAAATTTTCCCGAACAGCTCCATGATACTTGAAATGATGGGGAGAATCTTCTGCCCGATGGCCTGCAGCGCCGTCCTGGTATCGTTTATCAGGCCCAGAATGAAATAAAAGGGGGCCACCACCCGAAGATACATTGCTCCGTTCTCCAACATCACCGGCTCGCCGGAGCCCGAAATAATCCGCACCATATCGGGCGCAAACATAAGAAGCAAAATCGTAAGACCCACCGCCACATACGCATTATACAGATAAGCGCATTTCATGGCCCTGCGTATTCGCTGCATCTTTCCGGCGCCATAATTCTGGGAAACAAAGGTATTGACCGCGGAAATCATTGCCGTCATCGGCATCAGGCAGAACATACACAGCTTCCTCGCCGCCGTGTGCCCCGCTATGGTAAGATAACCAAGGCCGTTAATCCCCACCTGCAGAATCGCGCTTCCGGCGGAAACCAGACTGTGCATAAAGCCCATGGAAAATCCCTGAGCCGCCATCTCCTTATACAAATCCTTACCGGCCTTAAAATGCCCTCTTTCCGGCACCAGAATCTCCGCTCTTTTTAATATGTAGACAACGCACAGGACAACGGAAACCGCCTGTGAAATCACCGTGGCCACCGCCGCTCCCCGTATTCCCATGCCAAAGCCCGCAATAAACAGAAAATCAAGCCCGATGTTAAGCACAGATGAAAAAATCAGGAACATCAGCGGCATAAAGCTGTTGCCGATGGCCCGCAGCACCCCGGCGCAGAGGTTATAGGCAAACATCACTCCGGTATACAGCGTAATCACGGAAACATAGCTGTAAGCTTCCCCGATGATTTCCTCCGGCGTATGTAAAAGCTGTAAAAAAGGGTAAAGCGCTACTCTTGTCAGTAATGTGATAAACAGGCTGATTCCCGCTCCGATTACCAGGGAAACCGCAACCGAGCGTTTGAGCAGGTTATTATCCCCGGAGCCGTAGCTTCTTGCAGTTACGATGGACAGGCCGTTCCCCAACCCCAGCGCAAAGCCAATCAGCAAATCATAGACGGGGGTTGCCGCGCCAATGGCCGCCAGCGACGTATCCCCCAGGACATGACCCACGATTACCGTGTCCATGGTATTATAAAGCTGCTGGAATACGCTGGAAAAAAAGACAGGAACGGCAAACTGAAGCATGGACAGGAAAATCGGGCCGTTTAATAAGTCAACCTGTGCGTGACGTTTTGTTTGAGACATTGCAGTACACTCTCCTTTTATTATAACTTATATCTCTCTTATTCGCAAAACCTTTTCCATCAGCTCCTCCACCAACTCCCGCTTTGGCGGCTTCGTTCCCACCGTTGTCACCGCTCCCGCCGCCGCTGCCATACAAAGGCGGACCGTCTCCTCATTTCCAAGCCTCTGGTTCCATGCGCAGGCAAGAGCCGCCACCATGGCGTCCCCGGCTCCCACAGTGGAATGCGCCCGAACCGGGATTGCCGGGGCGTATGCTTCGTATCCGTCCTTTACAAACAAAGCGCCCTCGCTTCCCATGGAAACAACCACTGTGCCAACGCCCCTCTCCCGGCATTTTTCCGCCGCTGCCAGAAGCCTTTTGAGAGACGCCGCCGGATAACCGCCTATTCTCCCGGATTCGCCCCCTGTCGCCCTGAAAAGCTCTCCGTACCCGGCCTCCGCTTTCCGGAAGGGCTCTCCGTATCCGGCCTCCCCGCACCCTTCCGGCGCTTCCTGCAGCCATCCGTAAAATCCGGCGCATTCTCTAAGCTCCGCCCGGTTGGGCTTTATGATATCCGGACCTTCCTTAAGGGCGTTTCTGAAAGCCTCCCCGTCCGCGTCTAAAAGCACCTCAGCTCCCTTCTCATGAGCCATGCGGATAATTCTGGCATAAACCTGCTTATCCGCTCCCGACGGCAAGCTTCCTGATAAGACAAACAGTGTTCCCTTTCCGGCATAACCGGCATATCCCGACAGTTTTTCCAGTAACTGCTCCATCTGCTCTCCGCGCACCTCCGGCCCCGGCTCGTTAAGCTCCGTCACCCGTCCGTCCTCTTCAAGCACCTTTGTGTTCGTCCGCGTCTCGCCCTCCAGCCATATAAAATCATGCTCGATGCCTCTCTCCGAAAGGGAATCAGCTATGGCTTTTCCGGCATTTCCTCCCAGAAAGCCTGTGGCGATGCTCTTTTCCCCCAGCTCGCGAATCGTTTTTGAGACGTTGATTCCTTTCCCTCCGGCGTCCCACGCCATATTTCTGATTCTGTGAAGGGCGCCGGGGCAAAGCCTGTCTGTTTCAATTGTTTTATCAATAGCGGGATTCATTGTCACTGTGATAATCACGTTTATTCCTCCTGTAGATTATTTTTCACCTATAAGCACTTTCTTTCCGCAAAAAGCGAACCCATATTTCCGTATCCTTTCCTCTGTAATGCCTTTAGCCACAAGATTTGCCTGATAATTCCGTTCATCTATCTGCCGAAGAGCCGCTTCAATGGTTTCAGTCAGCTCCTTCTCATTGGCATCCTGAACCTTGAACTCCAAAATGATAGCGTCATCTTTTTCGCCTCTTGGTTCCAACATATAACAGGAAGCACGCTGATGCGTGCGCAGGTCATAAGGAATCCTCCCATTTTCAATGGGTCCCTCCTTACGACAAGTATCATATCTTCCGAAACCGCTCTCCCGGTTAGATGTAATCACATATTTATCCGCCATTTCTACCATCAATCCCAGTACAAAGCCATGATAAAAACGCTCCGGCTCCGTGGCAGAGGGCTTTTTTCCTGCGTCGAAACAGCTAAATATCTCCAATGTCACTCTGTTCATGTAAACATTCATCGCCCCGATATCGCCAATCAGCAAAGCCTTAATGAAATCACCGTAATCAGTTTTTACACTGCCAAACCATTTTCGAATCATACCCTGGAACATTGCTTTCACTTCAAAATTAGTCAGCTGCAGCTCATACTTTTCTCTCCACTCGCCAAATTCCGAAATACCTGCTTCATATTTTTTTACCTTCAGATAACCGCTGGCAAGCAAAAGGCTCCAGGCCGCCTGCTCATCGTTCTCTAACAGGTCATATACTATCTGTTCATCTATTTCCGCACAAATGGCTTCTCCCTGCAGCAAACGTTCAAAGCCTTCCTTAATATTTCTGCTCCCCTCGCGTATCAGTTTATTTACAAGACTGTTGGAACTGGTATTTGCCCAGTAAGTACCCGCCTTTCTTTCATCAAGGAAATTGATAATAGACCATGGATTATAGATATCTTTTCTGTTTCCAAACGTAAACCCGTCATACCATTCCTTCACCTGCTCTTTATAATCAGATAGCCCGAACTCCTCCAACGCCGCGAAAACCTCCTCCTGTGTGAAACCAAAGCAATCCGAATATTTATCCGAAGTAGTTGTTACCACTTTCAAATTATTCAGGTCAGAAAAAATCGACTCTTTACTGATTCGTGTAATTCCCGTCATGATTGCCCGTTCCAGATACGGATTCGTTTTGAAAGTGGCATTTAAAAAACTTCTGATAAATGCCGCCAGTTCATCCCAATAGCCATTTACATAGGCTTCCTGCATGGGAGTATCATATTCATCAAGAAGAATAATTACTTTCTTTCCATAATACTTCATCAGGCAGTTTGACAACACATTTAAAGAATCTGTTGCAATATAATCCTCCATATCAGCCGAAACGCTCTGACAAAAGTCTTTTTCATCCTCATTCAGCGTTCCGCTTTCCATAAGAAAATCATATTGATTATATAAATTCCTGATAATTCGGCATATCTTTTTTCTTGCATTAAAATAAGTGGTTTCTTTCACATTCGCAAAGCTGAGTGAAATCACCGGCCAGACTCCCTGAAGCCTGCGGTATTTTTCTTCTTTCCATATGGAAAGCCCTTCAAACAACTCACCTCTTCCGGCATATTTAATGGAAAAGAACTCTTCCACCATACTCATGTTTAATGTCTTCCCAAAGCGTCTCGGACGTGTAATTAATGTCACATTATCTCCACTTTGCCACCACTCACGTATAAAATTCGTTTTATCAACATAAAAATATCCTTCTTTTCGAATTGTCTCAAAGTCCTGATTGCCAATTCCGACCGTCCGCATCATTCTCTGGTTCTCCCATCTCAAAATTTATATATCCAGTATATCCGGTTCGCAGGCTAAAATCAATAAATCCCTTTTCCGTTTATCTGCAAAAGTGATATACAATTTTCTCCCTTTTCTTTATAATAAAGTTATATTTAACTTTCTGACACAACAAGGAGGAATCACTATGCGATTCGGCGTACAATTATTCGGTCCCGGAAAGCTGTGCCGGGATAACCCCGAAAAATTTTTTAAATCCCTTTCAAAGGCCCGTTATCAGTTAATCGAGCCCTGCCTCTGGTCAGGCGAACGGCCGCAGGGAGCGGAAGGACTGCCTGTATGGACCATGGACGAGCTGGCGGCCATGCAGCCGCTTTATGAGAAATACCATCTGAAAATCCTTTCCTGCCATCTTTTTGCCGACCTTGCGGACGAGCTGCTGCCCGACAAAATCTTAAGGTTCTGCGAGGATTTCGGCATTACGCAGTTTGTGATTGCCGGGCATTCGAAAACCACACGGGAGAGCTGCCTTGCCTATGCGGAAAAATTAGCGCAGCTTGCCGGAGCGCTCGCAGACAGAATCGGAAAAAGCCGCGACAGCCTGCCGCAGCCGGACGGCTCCCGGCTATTGCCTGTCGCTGCCCCAAATTCCCCTTCTCCCCTCCGCCTCCTTCTTCACAACGGCCCGGAGGAAAGCCTTTCAAGAATCGACGGAAAGACTGCTTATGAATATCTTCTCGACTGTTGCGATAACTGCTGCCGCAGCGCTCTTTCTTCTAGCGACAGTCCTGCCCCCGGCAGCCCTGTCGGCGCGCAGTCAGGCGGCAATGACAGCCCCTGTCTCATCGGCGCGCAGCCCGACGCCGGGTGGCTGCTCTATGGCGGGGAGGATGTGGAGGCATTTCTCTGGCGGAACAGGGACAGGATTTGCTCCCTTCATTACAAGGATTTTAAGGAAAATAAGGACGGCTCTCTTTCGGAAACCCTGATTGGAAAAGGCCTGCTGGACGTGGAAGCCTGCTTCCAGTTTGCCCGCGCCATGGAGCTGCCCCAGTTTGCGGATATGGACGGCAGCGAAAATGATTTCCTTGCGGATATTCAGGCTGCGGGAGCTCTTTTCGGCTCCCTGACCCAGTGCAGGAGCAGCACCAGGAGCATTCTCTGCGTTTATGACATGGAAACCGGCAAGGTGACAAGGCTCCGTGAATTTGACAGAATCATAGAAGCGCCCAACTGGTGCCGGGACGGGAACACCATTATTTACAATTCGGAGGGATTTATCTGGAATTATCAGATTTCGGAGGATACGGAGCGCAAAATCCCCTCGGGGGAATGCGATAACTGCAACAACGACCATGTTCTTTCCCCCGACCATACTCAAATCGCGGTCAGCCACAGCAAGCCGGGAACCTGGGAGTCAAAGATATATATTCTTCCCGTCACCGGCGGAACGCCAAAGCTGGTCACCCCTAAAGGACCGAGCTATCTTCACGGCTGGTCGCCCGACGGAAAAGAGCTTGCCTACTGCGCTTTCAGGAAACATGAGGGCGCGCTTTCCGTGGATATCTACAGCATTCCGGTAAAAGGCGCTCTGGCAGAAGGCGCAAAGGCGGACGGCCGGACGCCGGACCCCGCCGGTCATTCTTATGGGGAGGAGACGCAGCTCACCTCCCATGCCGCCTTTAACGACGGGCCGGAATACGACCCGGACGGAATACATATCTGGTTTAACAGTACCCGGACCGGCCTGATGCAGATTTGGAAAATGGACAGGGACGGCGGCAGTCAGGTGCAGATGACCTTTGAGGAACAGAACAACTGGTTTGCCCACGTATCGCCGGACGGGGAAACGGTTATCAATTTAGCCTACAGCAAAGACGGACTCGACGCCAGCGAGCATCTTCCCAATATGCAGGTGTCTCTCTGGGCAATGAAGCCGGACGGGTCCGGGCGGAGAAAACTTTTCGATTTTTTCGGCGGGCAGGGCTCTGTAAATGTGAATTCCTGGGCGCCGGATTCCAAAAGGTTTGCCTTTGTGGCTTATGAATTGATACACAGATGATATGGCAATTGCCATGGCAATCCGTCGTTTCGATGCAGCAGATACCGGCGCGCTCCGCAAACTGCTCTTATGTCAACAAACGCCGTTGCTCTCCGCGAGCCGGCTTATTAAAAAGGGCTGCCCGACCGGCAGCCCCTTAATCTATATCCTTTACAATTCCCGCTAAAGAGTGATTTCCTCATCTTCCTTTTGATGACAGCAGTCCCCACATGTTATTTTAGCCCTCAACTATCAGATATCTTCCATCTCCAATGTCAAACACTTCGTCCGCCTCAAGGATTTCATCTCCACGGGCGCCGTCCACGTCAAGGCCCTCTTCCTCAAAGAAATCCCATACCTCGTCGATGGAATTCACCACCACCGCAAGGCTTTCCTCCAGAAAGGCTTCGGCCTCCTCAAGGTTGGACGCCACATCCTCCTCCGGAAACAACTGTCCCTGATTGTCTAAAAAACATTGTAATACCGCATCATCAAATTCATGCATACTTTATTCCTCCGTTAAAATCAATCCAACTGGTAATATTATTATGCGTTAATGCACTCATGCAGTCAATACCTGAGATAAAATTTTTGTATCAATTATCTGATAAACGCCCTTTCCCGCCCATCCGGGACAGCTCCCTTTCGCGGCGCGCTTTACCTCCGGTGTGGCCGTGTCCACCGCATAGCTTTCCCCGGCCGCCTCCATCATGCCGATGTCGTTATCGTTGTCGCCAAAGGCCATGGTTTCCTCCCTCTTAATCCCGAGAGTCTCCTGCAAAAGCTTAAGCCCCACGCCCTTGTCCACCGACTTGTCCATAAAGTCAACCCATTCCTCGCCGGCCATGCACACCTTCACCTTATCCTCCCATGAAGGAATGAAAAGCCCTTCCCCGAGCTTTCGGATGCTGCCCTTCTGGCACGCCGCAATCTTTATGATTTCATCTTCTTCCTTAAGCACATCCTCCACTTTTCTGAATGCGTTGTGGTAGCCATAAGTAAGAAGGTCGAGGAACTCCTGATTTTTGCTTTCCACAAGACTTCCCCCGGCCGTTGACACAACGGCCTCGCACCTGCCGTAATAAGGGCGCAGCATCTTCATGATTCCCGTAATATGCTCCCGCTTCATGGGCGTGACGGAGATAATTTCATTCCGGTAGCAAATCAAAGCGCCGTTCTCCGCAATATAGGCAATATCGTCTGCCACCTCCCGGAAAACGTTCCGAAGGCTCTCGTACTGCCGGCCGCTGGCGGCGCAGAACAAAATTCCCCTTTTCTTCAATTCTCTGATGGCCCGGACCATCTCCGGGTACAAATCCGGTGTGGAATCCTTAATCAGAGTCCCGTCCACATCCGATGCAATCAGTCGTATCATAATTTCTCCTCATTTTCCTTATCTTTTCCGCCCCATCGCTGAAAATCGCCCGAAAACATCACCCTGCAATTTTCACGTTTTCCCCATCCCTCTCAATTCCTGATACACTCTGCCTACGGGCAGTCCCACCACATTGTTGTAGTCTCCGTGTATTTCCCTGATAAACGCGGCGCATCTTCCCTGAATCCCGTAGGCGCCGGCCTTGTCCATGGGCTCCCCGGTATCCACATAAGCGCTGATTTCCGCCTCGCTTACAGGATACATGACAACGTCCGTCTTTTCATGAAAGGTAACCTGCCGGGGCGGCTTCTTCTCCCCGCTTTGCGCAATCAGCGTAACCCCTGTGTAAACCTGATGGCTCCTTCCCTGGAGCCGGGTAAGCATGGATACCGCCTCCTGACGGCTCCCCGGCTTTCCCATCACCTCTCCCTCTAAAGCGACCACAGTGTCCGCGCCTATCACCGTAAAAAAGCTTCTTTTTTCCTTCAAAAGCCTTTCAAAGACCTCTTCCGCCTTCTGCGCCGAAAGTATTTCCACAATTTCAGAGGGCGGCAGCTCTGCTCCGCCGCCGCTGGATTCCCCGCAATCCGCGGAACAATTCAGACTGCATTCCCCGCCGCAATCCGCAGCACAGTCCGCGCTGCCCTTTGCCCTGCTTTGAGGAAGCTTCTCCTCCCCCCGGGCGGGAATCACCTCATATTCCATTCCGATTTGCGTTAGCAGCTCCCGCCTCCTGGGGGAAGCGGAAGCCAGTATTACCTTATTCATGATGGGTCTCCGGTATAAAAACTCTGTTGTTTACAAGCTCCTCCTGCTTTCCGGCCGCCTCTGCAGCCAGCCGGCAGAATTCAAGCTGGGAATTAAAGCTCCCCCTTCCCCGCTTTTCCACCTTCTCATAGGTTCCGTCGGCGGTCAGAACGTGGGCCTTTTCCGTGTCCGCAAGCTGCATTTTCAGAATGTCCATCAGACGTCTTTGAAGCTCCGGCCTTTCTATGGGAAACATGATTTCCACCCGGCGCTCTAAATTTCTCGGCATCCAGTCGGCGCTTGCGCAGTAATACTCCGGTTTGCCGTTATTTTCAAAGTAAAAGATACGCGCATGCTCCAGATAATTCCCCACGATGGAGCGCACCGTAATATGGTTTCCGATTCCCGGAAGATGGGTTTTCAGGCAGCAGATTCCCCTGATAATCAGCTCGATTTTCACACCCGCAGCACCCGCTTCGTACAGGGCTTCAATGATATCCTTGTCGCACAGGCTGTTCATCTTTGCAATGATATGGCCGCCCCGTCCCGCAAGGGCGTTTTCCTTCTCCCTTCCAATCAGGAAAAGGAATCTGTCCTTCAGCCACAGGGGCGCAAGGGAAAGCCTGTTCCAGCCAAGAGGCTCGGAGTAACCGGAAAGCATATTAAATACCGCGGTTGCGTCCTCCCCGATGGAGGGGGTGCAGGTCAGAAGCCCGATATCCGTGTACAGCTTGGCGGTGCTGTCGTTATAGTTGCCGGTTCCCAGATGCACGTATCTTCTGATGCCCTCCTCCTCCCGGCGCACCACCAGCGTGATTTTGCTGTGAGTCTTTAATCCCACCAGACCGTAAATCACATGGCAGCCCGCTTTCTCAAGCTTCTTCGCCCATACAATGTTGTTTTCCTCGTCAAATCTGGCCTTCAGCTCCACCAGCACGGACACCTGCTTTCCGTTTTCCGCCGCCTGGGCAAGGGCCGCGATAATGGGAGAATTGCCGCTGACCCGGTAAAGAGTCTGCTTGATGGCGAGCACATCCTCGTCCTTTGCCGCCTGCCTGATAAAATCAACCACCGGGCGGAAGGTCTCGTAAGGATGGAAAAGAAGAATATCCTTCTCCCTGATTTTTTCAAAAATATCGCAGTCCGCCGGAAGCTCCGGCACCGGCTGAGGCGGCAAATACCTCTTTTCCTTCAAATCCTCAAAGTCCGGCAGCCCGTACATTTTCATGAGGAAGCCCAAGTCAAGAGGGCCGTTAATCCTGTAAATCTCCTCCTCGGAAATGTTAAGGTTCTCCTCGATAATCTTAAGGAGCCTCTCGTCAATCCCCTCCTCCACATCAAGGCGGATTGCCTGCCCCCACTGTCTTCTCTTTAGCTGCTTTTCAATTTCCTGCAGCAAATCCTCCGCCTCGTCCTCGGAAATGTCAAGGTCGGCGTTGCGCATGATGCGGAAAGGACAGGAACACACGATATCATAATTCATAAACAGCTTGTGGATATTTCTCTCGATAATCTCCTCTAACAGGATAACCGTCTTTTTCCTGTTTTTGGAACCGGCGCCCTCCTTCACCGGAAGCTGTACGATTCTGTCCAGAACCCCCGGCACCTGAACTGTCGCGAACTCCAAATCCCCCTCGCCGTTCTTTTTCCGCACAAGAGCGCCGATATTTAACGTCTTATTCCTGATAAGGGGAAAAGGTCTCGAGGAATCCACCGCCATGGGCGTGAGCACCGGATAAACGTTTTCCTCATAATACTTATCCACAAACGCGGCTTCCTTCCCGGTAAGCTCCTCGTGGCGTTTGATTACGCGGAGACCGTTATTTGAAAGCCCCGGAAGGATTTCCTTATTGTAAATGCCGTACTGCTCCGCCACCAGCTCGTGAGTCACCTGACTTAGCGCGGATATTTGTTCCTTTGCGGTCATTCCCGCAATATCCCTTTTTTCATAGCCCGCATTGACCATATCCATCAAAGACGCCACCCTGACCATAAAAAACTCCGCCAGGTTGGAAGAGGTAATGCTTAAAAATTTCAGCCGCTCAAAGAGGGGATTGTTTTTGTCCCTTGCCTCGCTTAACACCCTCTTGTTGAACATCACCCAGCTCAGCTCCCTGTTGCTGTAATATTTCGGGTCGTCATAATTGATTGTATTGCTCATAGTAATCTTCCCTCCACAAATATAAAACAGACGCATTCTCCGCCCGGCTTCCTTTGGGCGGATTTCCTGCCCTGCTGCCGTTAACGTTTTTGCCTGATTTCCGGCCTGATATTATATACTTCCTCAAAGAAATCCGCCCTCGCCCCAAAGAGCCCCCGCTCAAGGGTAATATCCTCGTTTGTGTTCACGGAAATGATAAGCTTGTCTTCCTTTAAGGAAATTCTCACATCCTTAAATTTCTGCTTATGGCTCCTGTCAAGAGCGTTTGACAGCCGCAGAATCGCCGTCAGCTTCGCAATTTTCAGATAAGCGTCCCTGTCGATGGTATCAAGGCTCCCCGCTCCGTAATAGTCGAATTCCAGATGATTATACCGCACCACATTCGCCACGATTTCCCTCTCGATATGGGAAAGCCCGATAATTTCCGTTGACATGATAATACTGTAGGAGCACTCCCCCAGGTTTACCATACTGATGTACTTTCCGCAGTCATGCAGAATCGTGGATATCTGTAAAAGCAGCCGCTCTCTCCTGCCAAGCCCGTGAATCCTGCGCATACTGTCAAAAATGGTAAGCGCGATTTTTTCCAGCGTCTCGCTTCTTTTCTTGCTGCCACGGTATCTCTTGCTGATATTCTGGGCGCAGGCAATAATATCCTTTTCAAAGTCGTGAGTGGAAGCGATAATCTTATGCTTCTCCGCATACTCGTAGGCGATACCGTCGCTTAAGGTCACGCCCGGCGACCAGATTTGCTCCGCCCCCATGGCGTCCATAATGGTGTAAAGAATCATCATGGAAATATAAAGCAGCGGCACATTTTCCTCCGGCATATCCAGAATTTTTGCGATTTCCGAAAGGCTTTTGGTGTTGTAGATATCCAGAAAATAATCCATGGACTGCCTGTCCGCAAAGCCCCTTATGACGTCGCTGTCCTTTTTGCGCCTCACCACATTGGAAAGATAATCGTCCACCACAATAATGCTTTTGATTTCCCTGTCCTTTAAATAAAGCTTCTTGTACACATTCATCTGGGATTCCACCATCTCCCGAATCAGCTCCCCGTATCTGGAAAAGCCCACCCCAAGGTGGAAAAGCCTCTCCTGGAGCCGCAGAACCCCAATCCGCATATTCTGGGTGGACACAAGGGTGTCGTTGTCAAACAAAGAAACCTGAATGCTTCCCCCGCCGATATCCAGAATGGCGGTTCCGCTTTCAATGATTTTCTGAAAACCTTCCCCCTGAAAGGCAATAGACTTATAGTCCAAAAACCGCTGCTCGGAATTGCTCAGCACGTCGATATGGATTCCCGTCCTCTGCTCAATCTGGTCAAGCAGAATAATCGTGTTTTTCGACTCCCTGATGGCGCTGGTGCCATAGGCCTTGTAGTCGCTCACCTGATAGGACTTCATAATCCCCGAAAATTCTTTCAGCACATGGCAGAGCTCATCCACCCTTTCATAGGAAAGCTTTCCTTCCCCATAAGTCTCCGTCCCCATATCGATGCTGTGCCGGATATGGTCGATTTCCCGCATCCCCCGAAGCTTTGAAACCTCAAAAATTTTCATGGACAGTTCATAAGACCCCACATCAATTGCAGCAAATGTTTTTACCTGCATACCTCCTCCTTCCCGCGCATTGCTTTACGCATTTTACTTACCCGTGCCCAACAGATAATCGATAAACTGCTGGGCGCATCTTCCCGATAATCCGCCGTGGGCAAGCTCCCACTTGTTTGCCTCTAAAAGGAGCTCATCCTCCGGCATTTCAACCCCGTATCTTTCCGCCAGAACACGGACAATATTCTGAAATTCCTTTTTATCCGGCGCGGCGAAGAAAATCGTAACCCCAAAGCGCGACACTAAAGAAAGCTTCTCCTGAACCGTATCCCCCGCATGAAGGTCGTCCCTTCTCTCCTCTTTGTCGGAAAACTTCTCCCTGACCAGATGCCGTCTGTTGGAGGTGGCGTAAATCAGCACATTCTCCGGCTTCTTTTCCAGACCGCCCTCAATGACGGCTTTTAAATATTTATACTCAATCTCAAAATCCTCAAAACTCAAATCATCCATATAAATAATGAATTTGTAGTTCCTGTTTTTCACCTGGGTAATCACTTCGTTCAAATCCCGGAACTGATGCTTGTACATTTCTATAATACGAAGTCCCCTGTCGTAATATTCATTGGCAATTCCCTTGATGCTGGAGGATTTTCCTGTGCCGGCGTCGCCGAAAAGCAGACAATTGTTGGCTCTCCTCCCCTCCACAAAGGCCAGCGTATTTTCAACCAGCTTTTTCTTCGGGATTTCATAACCCACCAAATCGTCCAGATGGACATGGGCGATATTCCTGATGGGTACGATTTCCACCCCCATCTCCCCGTGAACTACCCGGAACGCCTTGTGGAGCCCGAACTTTCCCACGCCGTAATCCCGGTAAAATTCCGTGAGCGTATCCTTCATTTCCTCCGGCGTGTGGTCTTTGGTAAACTTCACCGCCAGGGAACAGATTCTGTCCCTGATGCGGCTGTTGTACACCTTGCTCTCGCCGTCGGCGCCCTCATAATCCAGAATCATTTTAAACTCGTCCATATGGAGCGCTTCCGCCATTTTCCCGAAGTCAAAGTCGAAAAACTCCTTGAAAATCACAATGTCATGGAGCACCGCCTGATTGATGGTTCCCCCAACCTGTCCTCTGATTTCACAGGCTCTGCTGTAGCTGTTTTCATTGTTCACCAGAAGATTGGACAGATAACAGTGCCACAGATTCCCGTAAAACCCGTGGTTCTCCGCCATTTCAAAAAGCCGGTGCATACAGCTGTAGCCAAGCGCCCGCGCCTCCTCCTTTTTTTCCTTCTCCTCATAATGCTCCAAAAGCCACGCCATATCATATAAGAGGGCGCCCTCCTGTTCGGGAAATTCCTTATATACAATCAGTTCCTTTTCTCTCATTTCTATCTCCCTCTCAATAATTGCCCAGAATCCGCATGTTCCGCGCTTCTTCCCGCAGCCCGCGCAACGCGTTTTTTACCGCGCTGTCCGAAAGATTTCCGTCAAAATCAATAAAGAAGCGATACTCCCAGTTCCGCCCCTCTATGGGCCTGCTCTCGATTCGGTTCATGTTCAGATTATTGTAAATGAAATGAGACAGCATATGATAAAGAGAACCGCTCTCATGAGGAACCTCAAAACAAATGCTGACCTTCCCGGCATCCTTTAAGAAAATTTTCTGATTCGTAACAATAATAAAGCGGGTAGAGTTGGTGCTGGACTGATTGACGCCCTTTTGAAGCACGGAAAGCCCGTAAAGCCCTGCCGCGTATTCGCTGGCAATGGCCGCCTGCGTCCTGTCCTTATCCTCCGCCACCTTCCTCGCCGCAAAGGCATTGTTCTGCATACTGATTTGCTGCCAGCTGTAGCCGTTTAAAAACCTTGCCGACTGCATCAGGGACTGTGGATGGGAGTAAACCGTCCTGATATCCTCTATTTTCGTTCCCGGCGCCGCCATCAGACAATGCTCTATTTTGATAATCTGCTCGCCCACGATATAATTTTCAAATTCCACCAGAAGGTCATAAATTTCACTGACAATCCCCGCCGTGGAGTTCTCAATGGGAAGCACCGCAAAGTCCGCGCTGCCCTCGTCAATGGCAATCATGGCGTCCCGGAAGGTGTCCACATGAAAGCTGTTCACCTTATCCCCAAAATACTGTACCATAGCCGCCTGAGAGTAAGCCCCCTCCGCACCCTGGAACACCACCCTTGCCTTTTCATTCAATCGCTCCACCCCGATAAAGGGAAGATTGCCCATACTGCCGTGCTCCGCCAAAAGCCGGTATTGAAGCTTGCGGCTCATGGACATAATCTGCTCAAACAGCTCCTCGATTCCCCGGCTGTTGAAATCATTGTGGGTAAGGGATTTCACCTTGCGGAGCTTTTCGTCCTCCCGTACCTTGTCAAAAACCTTTTTGCCCGTCTCTATTTTGAACTCCGCCACCTGGCGGCTGATATCCATTCTCTTTTCATACAAATCCACAATCTGTTCGTCAATTGCGTCAATCTGTTCGCGTAGCTTAAGTAAGTCCATTTTTATCCTCTTTTCCGCATCAGAATCTGAAAATCCGTTATTGTAAATTACGGTGTTGAACGCTCTGCTGCTTTCGTTTTTTATCATATAATGAATCGCGCGGATTCGCAAGTATCTGACTGCGCTTTATTTGGGAAATGTGACAGAATATTGGCGTTCCGGCAAAAAATGCAGAACCCTGATTCGCACCAAAGTTCTGCATTTCTGTTGATAAAAAATATGTCAGCAAAAATAACTGATTTCTCTAAACTGAGCATACCACTTGTTGATAATAATACTGCTATTTGCCTCGATATATCGTATCATATTATTTAATGTTCTCTGTGGAATACGGGAATTATTATTGCAAAGTAAAGCTTTTCCCGAACTTGTTATCCAGATTTTTGTCGCATTTGCCGTTGCTTTTCCTTCTGCAATGTGTACATGTACCGGCTCAAGCGGATTGTTTTCATTTGACCAGAAGTAAATTATATATGAGCCTATCCTAAAAATTTGAGGCATTCAAAATACCTCCTTCTTTAGAAAACTCAAGCATTAAATGCGCATTATTGCGGACAAATTCTTTGAAATAGTCCATCTCGGCAGCAGAATATCCATTCACATCTTCCCATAAATGTTCCGGTAAATAGCACGTTGCATTATGAAATCCATCCTTTAAATCAGGTGTCTCTATATATACCTTTACTTTTCCATCCGGTAGCATTTCCGAATGCGTAATCTCGGTATCGTCATTTAAGGTTGCATATGGATACATCATATTATCATTCCTCTCATTCCGTAAATCTGTTAGCAACAGAATACACATCTGGTTAATACACTCTGGAGATATTATAACCCTGTCAGGCAAAATCAGCAAGAATAAGCTAAATCTTGCAGGCTGGATTCCTGATATTCGTCCCCTTTACCACCAGGAAAAAACAATTCCCGCAAGAGGCGACATTACAATCATTATCATTGAAAACGTAAAAGATTCAATGGAAATCAACGTCGCCCTCTGCTCGGAGGGAAACATATCCTGCAGCATGGAATTCGTCCTCACCTGAAGCGCATCGTCGCCAAGAGCGGCCAAAAAACCGCCAAGCGCCATAATCAGATACACGCCCGAATGCTCCGCAAGCACCCCGAAAAGCACGGCCAGCGCAGCCGCCGCAAACACACTCCTGTATCGCATTTTGCACTTAAGGATAATTTTCGCTCCCAACACGCCGCCCATCTCCATGAAAAACAGGGCGAACCCAAGAGCCCAGCCCGGCATACCGGCCTTTGGCAGCTTTGCCTGCAGGAAAAACAGCAGCAGGACATCAGCAGCCCCGACCAGAGAATTGGAGAGCATTAAAACCATTGTTTTTCCCTCCCGCCTTATAAAAGACAGGCTTTCCATAAAGCATTTAACGAATTCCCTGCCTATGGAACCAAGCACACCTCTCCCGTCCTGTCCGCCCTTTTCGCCGGCCCATACCTCACGCAACGGTATCAGCGTCCCTATCTGTACGGCGCACATGAAAACGTCGATTCCGTACGCCGCCCGGTGCCCGATAAACAGGGCAAATCCCGCGCACAAAGTTGACACGCCTCCGCAAAAGCGGTGGATAATAAGCTGGTTTGACGCATACTTTTCATAATATGCCTCGTCTCCGGCTATTTTTAGGGAGTCATAAGCAAGAGCGTCCCCTGAGCCGGAGGAAAAATTGTAGCTCATGGCAAAGAATGCAAGCGCCACGCAGACCATGAACAGGTTACCGGAAAGTATCATTACAATATTTCCGATTATTTTCATGACCGTGCTTACAATCAACATGTTTTTCCTTCCGAACAAATCGGCAAGAATGCCTGACGGAATTTCAAAAATCAGGCTTGTGATGTGAAAAACGGTCTCGGCAAAGCCGATTTCAGGAAGGCTGTACCCTCTTGCCGCCAGTATTGCCACCCACGCGCCGGTTAACGACAGATTCCAGAGCACGGAGGATAAATAGAGTCTCGATATTTGTTTTTTGATATTAAGCATAATAAAATCTCCTTAACTTTTGGTTTAGCAGTAAACGTTAAGGAGACAATGCGCTGATTTTATGGAATTCGCCAGATTAATGATGAATCCTCCTGAAAATGGGCGCACTATCCCCATGAAGGGGAAAAATGTAACCTTTTTTCAGTTGCAGATTCGTCATTTTCCAGAACATATATTTAACCTTTCAGAAATTACTATATGGTTGATTATACGAGAGTTTTGGCGGGAAGTCAAGTCCGCCTCAGACCGTAACAACAATTTTCCCGTTTATCTTCCCGCTGTCCAAAGCCATGCACGCTTCCCGGATATCCTTAAAATCATAAACCGCACCCATGCAGGGTTCAAGCATCTTCCTGTCCAGAAAAGCAAATATCTCTCCCATGACTTCCCTTGTCGGCCAATTGCTGTGGAAACCGGTCAGATATACGCCATTGGGAATAAACTTGATGGGGTCAAATCCATTCAGGGTGTACACGCCTCCAAGAATACCCGTATTACACACGATGCCGCCCTTTTTCATACATTGCAGCGTATCGAGAAGCGTCCTCGGCCCCACCAGCTCCAGCGCCTTTGTCACACCGGCCAGATTTCCTGAAAGCTTCCCCGTATCCAACACAGCCTCGTCCACACCGGCAAGAAGCGGAAGCTTTTCCGCCCGATGGGTCGTTGCCATCACCCGGCATCCATAAGCCTTCGCAATCTGGATTGCCGCATATCCCAGCGCACAGGTTGCACCCCGAATCAAAAGCCAATCAGAAGACTTAAGGTTCAGCCCTTCAAACAGAGAACCCCACGCTGTAAAATAGGTTTCCGGCACCGCTCCAAGCATTGCCCAGGGCAGGCGGCTCTCCACCGGGAATACATGATGCACAGGCAGCAGCGCATACTCCGCATAACTGCCGTTAAAACTCCTCCCCATACCGCCCATCAGGGCTGCCACCTTTTGTCCGACCTTAAAACCGCTGTCCGATGCGTCCGCAACTTCACCCACACACTCAATGCCGGGAATGACAGGTTTTTGGATATAATCGTTTTCAATTTCATGCAGACGCAGTATCTGTTCGGAATGATTCATGCCAAAGGCCTTTACTTTTACCAGCACCCACCCCGGCCTTACCTCAGGGACAGCCACCTCCGACAGCGTCACATCTCCCGCCCTTGTTATACCGCTTAAAACAACCGCTTTCATCTTTTTCCTTTCCGCTATGCCAGGCTCACAGCTTTCCAGCATTGCGGGTCTGCATCATAAAAGTCTCCATGCGCCCCGCTTGCAACTGCCGGGCATCCCCGGCACCATGCCTTTAACTCACATTTAGCACATTTTTTAAATTTATCATATTGCCGGTACTGCTCCATCTGGCATATCCACACATCCGCCAGCCTGTCTTCAAACACATTTGCCACCTTACTGTTCTGTACCCGCCTGCATGCATAGACATCTCCATCGGGCAGGATAGTCATATGGCAATTGCCGCAGTTGCAGCCACCGTAAATCATCCCCTCTTTCGCATTCTCCGGTATTTTAAATTCCCCTGTCTCATACTCATACAGCGTCCACAGATGGTCTTTTTTATTAAAATATGTCTCGCAGCCGGCCGCTTCATATTCCCTGAACTTCTTATCGCAGGCTGCAAGCAGCTCCCGGTATTCGAAGGGCTCAATCCCCACTTCCTTTTCCCCGCTGGTGGGACAATACCTCGCAAAAGCGAATACATCCGCCTTATATGCCACTACCGTATCGATAATGTCCGGAATCTCTCTGATATTTTCTCCCGACACTGTGGTCATAATCACCGCCCGTATGCCCGCCCGTTTCAGGCAGCCAATCTTCTCCAACGTAACGGCGAAGGAACCCGGCTTACGGAACCAGTCATGCTTTTTTTGCATCCCGTCTATGGAGAGCTGGTACTTTTGACACCCATACTCTTTCAGCCTCCGGCATACCTCATCGTTCAGATGGAACGGGTTTCCAAGAATCGCAAAGGGAATTTCTCTGCGTTTCAAAAGCTCCAGAAGCCGCCAGAAATCCGGGTGCAGAATCGGGTCGCCTCCCGTAATATAAAAATAAGGGAGCCTGTGATATATCTCACAGAAATCCTCACAGTTTGCCAGAGTGTCCTTAATCTGCTCCCAGGACATAGAATCCGGCTTTTTACAATTGTTTTCTGAAAAAATATAACAGTGCCTGCACCTTTGGTCGCAGTCATCCGTAATGTGCCACTGAAAAGCGAAGTATTCTCTCACGGGTCCATACCTTCCTTCCATAAAAATTTATGTCAACGCCTGACGGCGTTTTTGTTTCCAGGCATTCCCGGCAGCCGGTCAGACTGCCGGGCAAATGTCACATGGCAGCCTGATTATTTGTCGCCGGCGCCACATGCCGACCCGCATGCTGCTGGCTTTTCTTCCGGCTTGTCTCCGGCTCCGCAGGCCGAACCGCAGGCTGCGGGCTTTTCTTCCGGTTTGTCTCCGGCTCCGCAGGCCGACCCGCATGCCGCGGGCTTCTCCTCCGGCTTGTCTCCGGCTCCGCAGGCCGAAGCTGGTGCTGCCATATTGTTCCACCCGGATAAATTTGAAAGTGCCATAATCTTTTACCTCCATTTTTCTATTTGCGTCCTTTTCCTGTCCGCCATTTAATTGTAGTTAATTATTTCCCGTAAAAAAAGTACGCACTTTTTTATTACCCGGTTACTTTTTTGTGACCCCTCTTTTGTCCCATGAAAGGAGCATCCATACGCCTGTAGCGGAATGAATAATAAAGCACAAAGGCCGCCGCTGTTACCGCACATGAAACAGGACAGAGTAAAAGGAATGAGCCGGGAACCTGTTCATCCCTGCGTCACCACATCCTGTCCTTGACGAAATCATCCCATTAGATTACAATTCATATGTAACATTCAAATATAAACCTATGGAGGAATCTGTATGCTGACAAAAGAAGAAATGCCTGCCTGTCCGGTGGCCACGACTGTATCTTTGATTGGCAGCAAATGGAAGCTGCTAATCATACGCAATCTTCTGGCGCGTCCCTGGCGGTTTAACGAACTGAAAAGAGACCTCGCCGGTATCAGCCAGAAGGTACTGACTGACAGCCTGCGTTCTCTGGAAAGCGACGGAATCATCACCCGGACAGTGTACCCGGAGGTTCCGCCAAGGGTAGAATATGCCCTGAGCGAGCTTGGGGAATCCATGCGTCCCATCATCCATTCCATGGAAGTGTGGGGAATCGCCTACCAAAAGACCATGTCGAATACATAAGGAAATTGTCCGGTCAGAAAAACAGCTCGGGAGAAGTAAAAAGGGCAGAAAAATCTACATAAAAAAGGGGCAAACGATATCACAGCTTCCGTCTGCCCAACAACATATCCCTGTTACAAAATAAAAGGCAAAATCAACGCCGCAATCCCAAGCACAGCAAATATGACGCCCCCAAGCCTTGTATTAAGTCTGTATAAATCCGACGGCCCGTCGGCATAACAGGATTTCCATTTCTCCGTCACTTCCCAGATAAAATCGGGTCTGGCAAAAGCCAGAACGCCGATTATGATAAAAATAATTCCGCAAATAATACTCCACAGCATAGCATCCCTCATTCAACGCGCCGGTCTGAAAAAACTTACTCCGCCCTGGAAATATCCGTTCCGAAATACTTTTCCGAAAGCTCCGTCAGCTTCCCTTCCGCCGCAAGCTCCGCAATCGCCTGATTGACAGCCTCCTTAAGGCTTTCCGTCTCCGCCCCTTTTCTGAAAGGAATTGCCACCTGGGTTGCATCGCTGGTCAGCGTTGCGATTTTGATATTGGCGTCGGGGTGAACCTTCATATAATCATAATAAGTAACTTCCGCATTTAAGGTTGCGTCAATCCGCCCGGTAAGAAGCAGCTCAAAGGTCTGGTTCAAATCATCCACGCCGGTAACCTCCGCCCCATAGCTTTCCGCCACCTCCGCATAGGTGCTGGAAATGGTGTTGGCTGTGTGCTTCCCGTTCAAATCTTCCATGGACTGGATTTCCTCATAATCGCCTTTTACAATAACCGCCGTCCGGTTATAGGCATAGGGCGTGCTGAAATCATATTTTTTCTGCCTCTCTTCCGTGATATCCACGCCGTTTACCATGATATCATACCGTCCGGCGTCAAGCCCTGCAAGCAATCCGTCCCATTCGCCCTCAACAAAGCTTGCCGTAACTCCCAGCTTCTCTGCAATCAGCTTCGCCACCTCAACGTCATATCCCACAAGATTGTCGTTCTCGTCATGATAGGTCCAGGGCGCCCATGTTCCTTCCATGGCAACGACGATTTCACCTTTTTCCTGAATCTGCGCAAGCAAATCTTCGCCTGCCGCCCCGGCTTCTGCTTCGCTTCCCGCAGCTGCGTCGGAACCGGCGCCGTCTGTCTCCGCCGCCCCGCTGTCCGCCGCATTTTCTTCCGATGCCTCGCCTGACTGCGAATTTTCCAAACCGGAATCTGCCGCGCCTTTGGTGCTTTGCGCTGTTTTGCCGTTTCCGCATCCTGTCAGAAACAGGGCTGATAATAACACTACAGATAATAAAGTATTTACAATTCGTCTTTTCATAATCAGAAAACTCCTCCTATTCCTCTTCTCCTCCGCCGCTTTCGCCCACGGTCTGCAAAAACACTTTCGTCCTCTCCTCTTTGGGGTTTGCAAAAAACTCTTTCGAGCTTCCCGCCTCCACCAGCGTCCCGTCCTCCATGAACATCACCTTGCTGGATACATTTCTTGCAAACCCCATCTCGTGGGTGACAACAAGCATGGTCATTCCCTCGTCCGCAAGCTGGCGCATGACGGAAAGCACCTCTCCGGTGAGCTCCGGGTCCAGCGCGGAGGTTGGCTCGTCAAAGTAAATAATCTCCGGCTCCGTGGCAATGGCGCGGGCAATGGCCACTCTCTGCTGCTGGCCGCCGGAAAGTTGGTCGGGATAATAATGATACCTGTCGGACATGCCCACCTTGTCAAGCGCGCGCTTTCCGATTTTCTCCGCCTCCGCCTTTGGCATTTTTCGCGCAATAACCAAACCTTCGGTTACATTCTGCAAAGCGGTTTTATTTAAAAACAAATTATAATTCTGAAAAACAAACGCGGTCTTTCGCCGCAATCGGGAAATCTCCTTTTTGGAAACCTTTCCGAATATAAATTCCTCTCCGTCGAAAATCATGGAGCCTCCGTCGGCTGCTTCCAGAAAATTCATACAGCGAAGAAGCGTGGTCTTTCCCGAACCGCTGGGGCCCAGAACAGCCACCACGTCCCCCTGCTCCACCGCAAAGCTCACTCCCTTTAAGACTTCAAGTCCGTCAAAGGATTTCCGTATATTTTTTATTTCCAGCATACGTCAATCCTCCCTCCTTTTGTGTGTTGCCAGCCTTTTCTCCCCGGCTCTCTGCAGTCCTGTAAGCACTGTGGAAAATAAAAGGTAAATCAGTCCAACTTCTATGTATAAGACAAGGGGCTCGTAGGTTCTGGCCACGATGCGCTGGGTCACCATAAACATCTCCGTCACGGTGATATTCGCCGCAAGCGAGGTATCCTTTACCATTGCTATCAGGGAATTGGAAAGGGGCGGAAAGGCTGTGCGCATGGCCTGAGGCAGGACAATCCGTCGCATAATCTGCATATAGGACATTCCCGCACAGTAGCCCGCTTCCATCTGCCCTGCCGGTACTGCTTCCAGCGCCGCTCGAATGGACTCTGCGCAGTAAGCGCCTTCGTTGAGGGAAAACACCAGCACCGCAGCAGGAAAAGGGTCAATCAGAATCCCCACATTGGGAAGTCCGTAAAACACCACAAAAAGCTGTACCAGAAGCGGCGTCCCACGGAAAATCCAGATATAAAATCTCGCCAACTGCTTTAACACTTTCACATTTGCAAACTGTATCATTGCCATTGCCACGGCAATCACAAGAGCCAGCGAAAAGGCAATCACAGTCAGAGGGATTGTCATGGTAAGTCCCGGCAAAAGAATTTTCCAGAAGGAATCCGCTAAAAGACTCCATAATTCTTCATTCATTTTTATCTGTCACCTTCTTCCCTGTGTCCGAACTTATATTCGTTCCGGTTTATATTATCAGACATGCGGATAAATGGCAACGCTTTATTTTCGTAAATTATTTTCCTTGTCAAAAAATGCCTTTTTAAGTACCAGATACTCCTCTTTCGAACATACCTCGCGGCACCTTTTCTGATATTCCCCGGAACGTTTCAGCATATCTGAAATTTTCACACAGGGAAACTCCCGGCATTGATTACATTTTTCCACGCCATGTTCTTTTGTGCATTCCACCAGTTTGTAGGTGCATTGTTTATGGGACGAGCATCCTGTGCAGCGAATTTCTTCCTTCGGAACAATCCTGTCTCTCCAACCGACTCTGTACCACAGCTCCGCGGTTTTTTCCAGTTCTTCGTCGCTTTTCGCCAGATATCTCGGACACTCAAGACAGTTGTCTCCGCATAAAGTGATTTTCTCCATCATTCCTCCTCCAATTCACGCATTCTTTTGCGGATGTACAGCTTCATAATAAAACACAGAATCAGCACACACACCGTAACCAATCCATAAACCAGAATGCTGGTATACCATGGGGCTGACTGCATCTCATACAGCCCCGGGCGCGTCCGGTAATCCCAGTACAAATAAATCCCATGGCCAAGCAGGACCCCCACCGCGCTTCCCATTATAATATTCAAAATCCGGTTAAACCGTTCAAGCATGACTTTCCCCCTTCCACAAAACGGACGTCCGAAATGTCCCAGTACTTCCTGTATATGTATTCCTTCTCCACATTAAGATTTAACTGGTACATCCGAAAAGTTACCGGAAAGTTTTTAGGCTGCCATTGTTCCTCATAGGAATACCTGTAGGTCATTCCCAGACGTTTCATCACATTGCCGCTTCGGGGATTATTTACGTCGTGGGTCGCTGTGATGTACGGAATCCCGTCTTTTTTCAGCTGCGCTATTACCGCCAGTCCCGCTTCGGTTGCAATTCCCCTTTGCCAGAATTCCCTGCGCAGCCCGTATCCGAAATCATGGCTGTCCTCCATGCTGACATTTATATAGCCAATTGGAATATTGTCCTCTTTCAGACAGACGGCATAATTATATCCTGAAGGGTTCCGGTACTTCCTCAGATATCTGTCCTCAAGCATCGCTTTCGCTTCCTCCTGATTCTTCACCGGAAACCACGGAAGGAATGTATTGACCTCCTTGTCCGAATAAATCAAAAAGAAAGCTTCCAAATCCTTTTCCGTAAATTTTCTTAAAATCAGTCTTTCAGTTTCAATTTTGGGGGTATTTGTCGGTTTCAAATTAGTAGCTCCTTCTTGTAAGGTCGGGAAAAACTTCTGATGTCTTGTTTCGTCACATTTGGAGTAAATGTGGGATGGTTTGGGATACAGATATCTATTTCCCATTTTTAATATTTTTCGTTTTTGGGAAATAGAGATTTAATCTGCCGTAAGCCAATCTGCCACATCTACAACACGGATGCCTTCGTACTGATATTCCTCACATCTGGTTCTGGCAATCACCATCTTCGGATACGCATCTTTAATTTGCAACAACGGACTTACCTCCCGCTCAAAGGTTTTTTCTTCGGTGATGTCATCAGATACCTGAATGTAAATCTTTTCATTACGCTTCAGAGCAACAAAATCTATCTCTTTCTTATACAACACTCCGACATACACTTCATATCCTCTGCGGAGCAGTTCTACAGCTACGATATTTTCGATGGTACGACCTCGGTTCATGTTCTTAGTTCCCAACTTCGCATAGCGGAAAGTATGGTCACTGAGGTAATATTTGTCGCTGGAAGAAAGGTATTTCTTTCCCCGAATGTCGTAGCGGCGCAGCTTATAAAATGCGAACGCATTGCAAAGGTACTCGATATAATTACCGACCGTCTTATGATTGATTTTATCCTTCTGGTTCGTCAGAGAGTCAGCAATATTTCTCGCAGAAGTCAGGTTCGATGCATTATCCATGAGAAAGTCCACGATGCGGTTCATCAAAATCGGATTGCGGATTTTGTACTTCTGCCTGATGTCACGGACAATCAATGTGTCAAATACATCTGCCACATAATCATATTTTGCTTCCTGAGCCTTATACAGATAGGAACCTGCCATCCCTCCCTCTTTTAAGTAACGGTCAAAGGCAGAGTAATTGTCATTCAGACCATAATATTTCAAAAACTCTTTGAAAGAGAAAGGAAACACCTTGATTTCAAAGGTTCTGCCGGTGAACAATGTAGCCAAATCGGAGCTTAATAAAAATGCGTTGGAACCTGTGATATAAATATCGAATTTCTCCAGAGCATGAATATTATTGATTGCAAGTTCGAAATTCGGACACATCTGCACCTCATCAATCAGTACAAAGTTTTCGGCACCCTTTTTATGGGAACTCTCAATATGCTCATTCAGCACATGGTAATCCTTAAAATTCTCAAACTTTGTCAGGTTGTAGTTAATGTGAATGACATTAGCATCCGCATAAGTTTCTTCTACATAATCCCTGAAAGCTTCCAACAGCTTTGATTTACCGCTTCGTCTGACACCGGTAATCACTTTAATATCCGGTGTTCCGATAACGCTTATCATCTTATCGAGATATACATTTCTTTCAATCAGTTTCATGTTCTCATCACCTCGTTTCCATTATAGTATTTCTATTTCCCAAATTCAATATTTTTCGATTTTGGGAAATAGATTTCCCGTGCCGTTGACAGCTTCGCCAGAACCGTTTATATCAAAAATTTGACATTTCCCCATTTTCACATTACAATGTATATTACAATTGTAATATATGAGGAGGAGACTGCAGATGAAAGTATTGCCGCAAATTTCAGAAGCCGAATTCGAAGTGATGAAAGTCATATGGAAGCACGCGCCAATCAGCACCAATGAAATCACCGAAAAATTAACGAAAACTACAAAATGGAGTCCTAAGACAATACAGACCCTGATAAAACGGCTGGTAACCAAAGGGGCGCTTTCCTATGAAAAGCAGAGCAGGGTTTTCGTCTACACGCCTTTGATAGAAGAAAAAGAATATATCGGACAGGAAAGCCGCTCTTTTCTTAAACGCTATTATGACGGAGATATTACGGCAATGTTTTCCGCCTATATCGAAGATGAGAAGCTCTCCGAATCAGAAATTGACACGCTCCGTTCCCTTCTCGCAAAGGGGTCAAAAGACAGGGGGTAAATTTGCTCCCACATCGCATATTTGCATGTTAAAGAAAGGCAAGGTTCTACTATGGCGGATTTTGGAATACGCTTTTTCCTGTGTAATATTTTTATTTGTATCGTCACAGGTTTTCTTATTATCGCAAAACGGGCGTTTAAAAATTATTTAACCGGCCGGATGCAGTTTAATTTATGGTTTTTGCTGCTTGGGATTCTTGCAGTCCCGTTTGTCCCTTTCCGCCCGGCTTCTTTTACGCAGATTCTCGCATTGTGCGGCGCATGGAAAAATGCGGCGTCGTCAAACAGAGAGACGGTTACGGAAGGTGTGCTGAATCCAAATGCGCCCGGCATTGCAAATCAGATAAATGATTTTGCTCTGTCCGTCAGCCGGGAGGCACCCTCCATTATCGGTCTGATTTTGTGCGGTATATGGCTGACCGGCATCCTTGCCATGATTTTATTGATGATAAAATCCGTATCCCGAGTTAACGCCATGAAAAAGTCTGCGCTTCCCCTGCAGAACAGAACCGTCCGTATTATATACAATGACTGTTTAAGGGAGCTGAAAATAAAAAGAAAGATTCCCGTTTACAGCACCGCCTTCCTGAAATCCCCTGTTATCATGGGAGTATTCAACCCCCGCATTTATCTTCCCATCCACCTCATATCGGATTTCCATATGGATGACGAACGGCATACCGCGATACTCGGAGGGTGTTTTCATGCCGCAGATATGCGGTATATGCTGCTGCACGAATTGCAGCATTACAGGCACAAAGACGTTCTGGCCGGTTTCTTTATGAATCTTTTCGGCATACTCTACTGGTTTAATCCATGTGTCTGGTATGCATTGAAAGAAATGCGGAATGACCGGGAGGTTGCCTGTGATACCTCCGTCCTGAAGCTCCTCGATGAAAACGATTATGAAAATTACGGGAATACTCTCATCAATTTTGCGGAGAAAGTTTCACTTACGCCTTTCCCCTTTTCTTTTGCTTTTGAAAGCAATGCTGCCGGAATCAGCGGAAGCATGAAGCAGATGCAGCGAAGAATTGCCAATATCTCCTCTTATAAAAAACCTTCCGTTCTCAGAAAATTAAAGGGATTTACCGCTTTTGCTACGATTGGCGTTATTCTTTTTAGTCTTGCCCCAATGCTTCCCACCTATGCCGCGCAGCAGAGCCGGTATCAGTGGAATATTCCCTCCGGCAAGGTTTCCACGATTGACCTGTCCGCCTGTTTCCGTGGATATGAGGGCAGCTTTGTACTATATGATTTAAACGGCGATACATGGAAGGTCTATGACATGGAGCAGGCCACTTTAAGGACAGCCCCGGATTCTACTTACAAAATCTATGATGCGCTGTTTGGACTGGAAGAAGGCGTGATTGCGCCGGACGATTCTTTCATGGCATGGGACGGGACAAATCACCCCTTTGAGGCATGGAACGGAAATCAGGATTTGGATTCCGCCATGCGTGCTTCCGTCAACTGGTATTTCGAGGAAATCGATAAGCAGATGGGCTCCTCTGCCATTCAGGATTATATTCGAAAAATCGGATACGGGAATGAGATTGTAAATGCAAATCTTTCCTCCTACTGGATGCAGGGAGCGCTGAAAATCTCCCCGGTAGAACAGGTGGAGCTTTTAACCGCTCTATACAACAACCAGTTTGACTTTGCCCCGGAAAACATAAATGCCGTAAAAAATTCTATCTGTATATTTTCGTCAGAAGGCAAAAACTTTTACGGAAAAACCGGAACCGGGCGTGTGGACGGTCAGGATGTGAACGGCTGGTTTGTGGGCTTACTTGAAACCGCTGACAATACATACTTCTTTGCCACCAACATACAAAACGATTCCGATGCTACTGGAAGTAAGGCGGCAGAAATTACGAAAGCTGTCTTATCTGATTTAAACCTTTTCCGAAGTCTTATATCAAATACCGCAAACCGAGAGCGGTTAGCCCAGAGCAGAGAGAACGGGCAAGGCAGATGATGATTGCAAAAAATGACAGGAAGAAATCTTAAGCATTATTTAATGGAATTGTGTGTGTGGTTGTGGTAAAATAACAGCGTTGAACAATTAAACAAATCGAAATTGAGAAGGAGAATTTACAATGATTGACTTTCCTGAGTTTATGAAAAATAAATTAAATCATATTGATAGCAGTCAACAAAACACGCCAGATATTGATGGGTATTATTATGAAGGTGCTGACGGAAGTCAAATTTGTTTTTGGACATATTATTCTGATAGAGAATCAAAAGAAAATATTCACGAATTTGATGAATATGTATTTTGTGTATCTGGAGAATATGTAGAGATATTTGATGATAAGGAACATATCCTGCATTCAGGAGATGAGCTGTTGATAACAAAAGGAACTCCTCACCACGGCAGGGTTACCAAAGGAACGAGAACAATTCATGCCTTCGGTGGAAAAAGGATAATATAGTCATTTCGTATACATTAAATCCCCATTTGTCGGGGAAATTCAAAACAATAAAATAAGTATGAAAACTGAATATTGTTTACCGTTGGTAGCGATTTATTTTAACAGTAAATCAGCTACCTTTTTTATTTCCAGCAACCACCTCGTTTACGGGGTGCGCACTTCCCAACGAATGGAGTTATGAATTTGCGTAGGAAGTCGTAAGGGATTATGTGCAGAGAAATTTTATTGACAAGAGTATGTGTGCGGATTGGGCAATCCATGACAGCGAGAATGACAAAGGACAGCGCTAAACAGCAAAGTAAAACTAAGCGGAGGGAGGAAGAAATTTAATGTGAATTTTATTGTAAAGACAGGCGTTTTTTTGTATAATTGAAATGAAGCAGGAGAAGGATATATCGTATCTTGTGTCACAGATTTTTAGAAATCGAGGTGGTAAGGTGTCAGACAATACAAAGCAGACGCAGGAAGTTAAGGCAAAGCGTACCGCAAAGAACAGTGTGTTTTTAGACCTTTTTCAAGATAAAAAGAATTTGCTGAAACTGTATAAAACATTACACCCGGAGGATACAGACGCAACAGAGGACACACTGGATATTGTAACAATAGACAATGTTTTGACAGATAATCTCTATAATGATTTGGGCATAATGGCAGGTAACAACAGATTGCTTTTGTTGTTGGAAGCGCAATCAAGTTGGACGGTAAATA
>OFGP01000344.1_pt1 | contig 49085 bp, 42 predicted proteins | sample 1521781 | NCBI WGS metagenome assembly OFGP01 (sample SAMEA3504113, study PRJEB24116) | mouse gut metagenome | biome: mouse gut; feature: mouse-associated habitat; material: faeces | place: Denmark | collected 2011
GGAGGACGCGGTGGCTGAAAACCAGAAGGACGCCGCCCGCTTTTCCCTGTACCATGCTCTGAAAACCATCGACTACGGCGATACTGAGGTCATCGTCCGCATCAACGGCCTGGACACCCCCCACTGGCGGGAGGACATCCGGGTGTGCGTGGCCGGCGGCGCGGACGGCATCCGCATCGCCAAGTGCGAAAGCGCCCAGGATGTGAAGACGGTGGAGGAGGCAACCCTGGCCGCCGAAAAGGAATTTGGGGTGGAGGAGGGCCGCACCCTGCTGATGGCCGCCCTGGAAAGCCCCAAGGGAATCCTGAACGCCTACGAAATCTGCACCGCTTCGGAGCGCCTCTTTGGTGTGGCGATTTCCGGCGGGGACTTCCGCAAGTGCATGCAGGTGAGCGTCGTTCCTGGCGGCATCGAGATGCTGGTAGCCAGAGGCCAGATGCTCCTGGCGGCGCGGGCTGCCGGGGTCCAGTGCTTTGATACCGTCTTCACCAACCTGGACGACATGGAGGGCTTTGAGGCCGAGGTCCGGCAGAACAAGGAGATGGGCTTTGACGGCAAGAGCCTCATCAACCCCAAGCAGATTCCGGTGGTGCACCGTATCTTTACCCCCACCCAGAAGGAGATTGCCGCCGCCGAAAAGATTGTGCGGGCGGTGCGGGAGAACAAGGACAAGGGCGTGGGCGTCTTCACGGTGGATGGCAAGATGATCGATATCGCATTCCTGCCTGGAGCGGAGCGCGTCATCCAGCTGGCCAAGGCCAGCGGCGTCTACGAGGGGGATCTGTGACATGAAAAACGCAGTAGGCAGAGAGATCCCGGACTCGCTGCTCGGCGGCGGCCGGGAGGTCTATCAGGGCAAAAACCATATGGACGGACGGGAGTTCACCAAGGCGGCTCCCACCGTGAAGCGCTACGAAACACCCCGTGAGACCAAGGTGGCCGCCTCTATCCGGGAGGCCCTGGAGCAGTGCGGCGCCAAAAGCGGCATGACCTTTTCCTTCCACCACCACCTGCGAGATGGGGACTATGTGATGAACCAGGTGATGGAAGCGGCGGTGGCTATGGGCCTGCGGGACCTGACCATTGCAGCCAGCTCCACCGGCTCCGCCCACGACCCCATTGCCCAGTACATCAAGGACGGCATCGTGGTGGGCCTCCAGACCTCCGGCATCCGGGGGAAGATGGGGGAGGTGGTCTCCCAGGGCTACCTTAAGATCCCTGCTATCCTGCGCAGCCACGGCGGCCGTCCCCGCGCCATCGAGGCCGGGGAGGTGCATATTGATATCGCTTTTGTGGCCGCCCCCACCGCCGATAAGATGGGCAACTGCAAGGGCTGGGGCGGCAAGTCCGACTGCGGCTCCATGGGCTACGCCATGACCGACATAAAGTATGCCGACAAGGTGGTGGTTATCACCGACTGTCTGGTGGACTACCCCAATATGCCCGCCAGCGTGGAGGCCATTGACGTGGATGCCGTGGTGGTGGTGGACGAGATTGGCAATCCCAAGAAAATTGCCTCCGCCGCCGCCCGCATGACCCAAAACCCCCGTGACCTGATGATGGCGGAGGACTGCGCCCGCGTGATGGAGGCCACCCCCTACTTTAAGGACGGCTTTTCCTTCCAAACCGGCGTAGGCGGCCCCTCCCTGGCGGTGAACCGTTTCCTGGAGGACCGGATGGTGGAGAAGGGTATCAAGATGGGCTTTGCCATCGGCGGCATCACCACCCCCATGGTGGAGCTTTTGAAGAAGGGCCTGGTGGGCAAGGTCATTGATGTGCAGGATTTTGACCTGGGGGCGGTAAACAGCATCGGCCGAACCCCCGGCCACTGCGAGATGAGCGCCAGCCAGTACGCCAACCCCGCCAACAAGGGGGCCTTTGTGAACCAGCTGGATTTCGTCATCCTGGCTGCCCTGGAGGTGGATACCAGCTTTAATGTCAACGTTCTCACCGGCTCGGACGGCGTGCTGCGGGGCGCCCCCGGCGGGCACCCGGACACTGCGGCGGGGAGCAAGTGCTGCATCATCGTCACCCCCCTCATCCGCGGCAGGATGGCGACCATCTGCGAGAAGGTGGTCACCGTCACCACCCCTGGGGACTGTGTGGACGTGGTGGTCACCGACTACGGCATTGCCGTCAACCCCCTGCGCCAGGATATCATCGGCTGGCTGGATGAGGCAGGCATTCAGCACGTCACCATCGAAAGCCTGAAGGAGAGGGCTTATTCCATTGTGGGCCGCCCGGAGGAGCTCCAGTGGGAGGACAAGGTGGTTGCCGTTATGGAAGCCCGCGATGGCACCATCCTGGACGTGGTGCGCCAAATCAAGCCCTATTCCTTTGACTAATCCAACATAAACAGGCCCCGGTCCGTGGAAAAATCATCCAGGACCGGGGCCTTTGTAATGTTGGAACATACCCTAGATTTCCGGCGGCTGGTGGGCCTCCAGGGGGTACTTTTCCTGGAAGAACTGCCGGGTAGCGGAAATAAAATCCTGCATATACAAAGGGATATAGTTGTTTTTGTGGTAGCAGAGGAAAAAATCCCGGAGGTAGTGGCTGCCGCTGATGCGGTACCATACTCCGCCCTGATCGGTGTCAGAGATGCCGCTGGTCATCAGGGTTTCCGGGAAGAGGGTTACCGCGCTGCAAACGATGGCCAGCCGCCGGGCCACCTCCGGGCTGTTGGTTTCCATCAGGATGCGGGGGGACATCCGGTTTTCGTAAAACATCCGGTCCTGAAGGGCCCGGACGTCGTTGCCGGGACGAAGGGAGATGAACCGGTCGCCACGGGCCTCCTGGATATTGATGGTGGAGTAGGGCTGGCGGCTTTGGGCGATGTTGGTATCCACGCCGGCAATGAGGAGCAGCTGCTCCTGGCAGAGAGTGATATACTCCAGGCCGGGATGAATTTTTTCCACCGATAGAAGAAAGGCCAGGTCGATTCGCCCCTCCAGCAGCAAAACATCCAGCTGGGAGGAATCTGCCTCCACCAGCACGGGGTTGACGGCGGAGTGCTGCTCCAAAAAGCCGGGGAGGATTTGGGGCAGAAGCACCATGCCCCGCAGGGAGGAGATGCCGATGCGGAGCTTTCCGCTGTGCTCCCCCCGCAGCTCCTGAAGCTCCCGGCCGAGGTTGCCCTCCAGCGCCATAAGCCGCCGGGCCGCCGAGAGATACTTTTCCCCGGCGTAGGTGAGGGAGCGGCCGTCCGGCCCCCGCTGGAAGATGCGCATACCAATCTCCCGCTCTGCGGTTTGGATGGTTTGGCTGATAGCGGGCTGCGAGACCCCCAGGCGGCTGGCCGCCCTGGATACGCTCCCTTCTTCATAGACCGCAAGGAGATGCTCCGCCTGCCGGTAGTTCAAGAAACCGCCTCCTTTGTTCTATAAGTTTCTGGTTATAGAAGTATGACTATTTTCGGACTTGCTTTATGTTTGTAATTATATTACACTAAGATAAATGGAAAAACAAGTGTTTTACCAGGAATTTTGTGTGAGATGCTGTGTTTGACCTATAGGGGACAGGGGCGGTCCGCCGCCCTCGCCGGAAAGGGAGGGAAGAGGGGACGCCGCTGTCCAAAAACCCGTTTGGCATCTAAATTTATCGCAGGGGGGATTTGAAATGATTAATCATGTGGGAAGGGAGATCCCTGACCAGTTCCTTACAGAGGGGAAGGAGGCCTTCCAGGGGCAGTTTTACCGGGATGGCTACACCTACCGGAAGGCCAGCCCCACTGTGCGGGCAGAGGTGGCTCCGGGGCGGGACAAGGTGGTGGCTTCCCTCACCGAGGCGATTCAGAAATGCGGCCTGCGGGATGGAATGACCGTCTCCTTCCACCACCACCTGCGGGACGGGGACTATGTGGTGAACATGGTGATGGAGGCCATCGCCTCCCTGGGGATTCGGGATATTACCGTCTGCGCCAGCTCCCTGGGGGACGCCCATGACCCGATTGTAAAGTACATCGAGGACGGCACCATCACCGGTATCTCCTCCAGCGGCGTCCGGGGGAAGATAGGGGAGGCGATCTCCAGCGGGAAGCTGCGGAAGGTGGCCTACATCCGCTCCCACGGCGGGCGGGTCCGGGCCATCGAAACAGGGGATATCCACATTGACGTGGCCTTCATCGGCGCCCCTACCTGCGACTGCTACGGCAACGCCAGGGGCAAGGGGGGAAAATCGGACTGCGGCGTGCTTTCCTATTCCATGGTGGACGCCCGGTATGCGGACAAGGTGGTGGTGGTCACCGACTGCCTGGTGGATTTCCCCAACTTTCCCCCCAGCATCCAGGCGGTGGACGTGGATTACGTGGTGGTGGTGGAGCAGATTGGCAACCCCAAAAAGATTGCCAACGCCCTGCTCCGGTTCACCCAGGACCCGCGGGAGCTGAAGATTGCCCAGTGGGCGGCGGAGGTGATGGTACACACCCCCTACTTTAAGGACGGCTTCTCCTTCCAGACCGGCGGCGGCGGCCCCTCCCTGGCGGTGACCCGTTTCCTGCGGCCCTACATGGAGGAGCGGGGAATCAAGATGAGCTTTGCCATGGGAGGTATTACAAGGCCGATGGTGGAGCTTTTGAAGGAGGGCTTTATCCGCACCATTGTGGACGCCCAGGATTTTGACATCGCCTCGGTGGAATCGGTGAACACCACCCCCGGCCACTACGAGATTTCCACCTCCCAGTACGCCAATCCCATGAACAAGGGGGCCTTTGTGAACCGCCTGGATTTTGTTATCCTGGGGGCGCTGGAAATTGACGTGGATTATAATGTCAATGTCATCACCGGCTCCAACGGGGTTATTCGCGGGGCGCCTGGCGGCCATGTGGATACCGCCGCCGGTTCCAAGTGCAGCATCATGGTGGCGCCCCTGGTGCGCAGCCGTATCTCCACTGTTAAGGACCGGGTCATCACCGTCACCACCCCTGGGGAAAGCGTGGACGTTCTGGTGACCGACTACGGCGTTTCCATCAACCCTCGCCGCCAGGACCTGCTGGAGGCGCTGAAGGATTCCGGGCTTCCCCTGTGCACCATCGAGGAGCTGCGGGACAAAGCCTACGCCCTGGTGGGGAAACCGGAGGAGGTCCAGTTTGAGGAGCAGGTAGTGGCCCTGGTGGAGTACCGGGACGGTACCATCATCGACGTGGTCCGCAAAATTGGCTCCCTCTAAGCCTGCAAAAAAACTCCCCAGCCGCCAAAACAGGCAGCCGGGGAGTTTCCCTTTGGAAACGGGGCTTATTTTTTGGTGACGCCGTAGCGCATTTGAAGGTCCTTGTAAAAATCCTTGCCGGTAAGGCGGTGGCGCTCCGGGGAAGGAATCATATACTGAAAATCGTCATCCTTGGTGGTGCCATCCTCCCGCAGGTGGACCAGCAGGTCCTTCATCCCCTTAAGGGCAGCCTTCATGGTGGCATTGGCGTAGATAACAATCTTAAAGCCCAGCTCCTCCAGCTGGGTGTTGGTGAGGAGGGGCGTATTGCCGCCCTCCACCAGGTTTACCAGGGCGGGGACCTTCAGCTCCTTGGGGATGCGGGCAAGCTGTTCCTCGCTCCGGGGGGCCTCCACAAAGACGATGTCCGCCCCAGCCTCGGCGTAGGCGTTGCCCCGGCGGATGGCCTCGTCCAGGCTGCCGGTGGCCGCGATGGCATCGGTGCGGGCTACCAGCACCAGGTCCGGGTCCACCGATGCCTCGCGGGCAGCCCGGAGTTTCTGGCACATCTCCTCAATGGGGATTACCACCTGGTCCTCAAAGTGGCCGCAGCGTTTGGGGGACTGCTGGTCCTCCAGAACCAGGGCGCCCACATCCAGGCGGGAAAACTCCCGAACGGTGCGGTAAACATTGAGGGCGGAGCCGTAGCCGTTGTCAATATCCACAATCAGGGGGAGCGTGGTGTTGTCGTTAATTCGCTTCACCAGCTCCAGGTTTTCGGTCATGGTGACCAGGTTATAGTCCGGCAGGCCAAAGTGGATGTTCGCCAGGCCAGCCCCTGTGACAAATTGAGCAGAAAAGCCGGTGTCCTCAATCAGCCGGGCAAAGAGGGCGGTGGTCACCCCAGGAGCGACGATAATACCAGGTTTTGCCAGCATTGCCCGAAGAGCCAAAGATTTTTTCATTTTCATAGCATCCTTTCCTGATGCCGGAGGAAGAGTTCCACTCCGGTGTTTTTTTCATTATACCATAAAATAGCTTTAGACTCCAGCCAGTTGTTAGGATTTCCGGAGAAGGTAAGGCCGAAGGCCGTGTAGGGCAAGACAGCGGCGGCACGCCGCGGAATTTATCTGCGGAGCTAAAAATTCTGCTCTTTTCTTAGATAGAATTACCTATTGACGATGAATATCTGGAAGAAAAGAGAAAACAGGGGAATGTGATAATGTAGAAAAAGTATGTATAATAGTAGAGTGTTTTAGGTAAAATGCTACAGAACTCGAAGATTCATACAATCTTATTATACAAAATTCGTCCAGATAGACAATAGAGGTTAAACCATAAGACGATGATTATAAACTCATAATATAGATAAGATTTAACTTTTACCGCTGCTTCGGTTATAATTAGGGTAATCCTTCCGCCTGCCCCTTGCGGCCTTGCGCTCTTAGGGGGATGGTCCTGGAAGGCAAAGCAATTTCTCCGTCTTTTGGGCAGATGGCTACACCGCCAGAGCCTGAAGAAAACCGGCGGAGAAAGGAAAGAAATGAGGAGTGTACAACATGAAGAAAAAGTATTTGAGCATCCTGTGCATCGTACTTTCCCTGTTGGTTGTCCTGGCCGGCTGCGGCGGTAACGGTGGCGGTTCTTCCACCCCCGCCAATTCCCCGGCTGGTGACGGCGGCAACGCCGGTGGCGATGCTGCTGCCAGCGACTGGAAGTGGGAGCGCAAAGTGAGCATCGTGGTGCCTTGGGGCGTCGGCGGCGGCGCGGATGGCACAGTCCGTCCCCTCCAGCCCATCCTTCAGGACATCCTGGGCGTTCCCGTTGAGATCGTCAACGTGGAAGGTGCTGGCGGCGCCAACGGCGTGACCTACACCCAGAAGCAGCCCGCTGACGGCTATACCTACATGCTGGGCACCCAGTCCCTCATTATGCTGGACCTCCAGAAGATCCTGCCCTGCGACTACAAGGCCGAGTTCCAGCCCGTCTGCAAGCTGGTCCACTCCATCAACATCATCGCCTCCTCCAAGAAGGCGCAGGAAGGCAAGTACAGCAACTTCTCCGAGTTCCTGGAGTATGCGAAGTCCCATCCCCAGGAGCTGGTCTGCGGCATGCAGACTGCTACCGGCGCTGACGCTGTCTCCCTGAAGCAGACCCTGGCCGGCGGCCTGGGCGTTGACATCAACGAGATTGAGAACTACATCAAGATTGTCAACTACAGCAGCGGTTCCGAGCTAAGCGCGGCCATGGCCGGCGGTCACGTGAACATCTCCATCACTGGCGCCGACGAGATCAAGGGCCTCATCGAGTCCGGCGATATCGTTCCCCTGGTTTCCATGTCCGAGCAGCGGATGTCCTCCTACCCCGACATGCAGTGCACCGGCGAGCTGAACATTGATTCCTTCGTTGGCACCTGGCGCGCCCTCTACTGCCGCACCGACACCCCCAAGGAGGCTGTTGAGGCTATGGCCGCCGCTGTGGAGCAGGCCTGGAACCACGCCGACTATCAGGAGTTCCTGAAGAACGCTTCCTACCTGGATCGTCCCGGCTATGCCAACGCCGCCGACACCCAGTCCCTGATGGATGAGGAGTATGTCACCTTCGAGGCTTACCTGAAGAACGCTGGCCTCATCTAATCCAGCACAATTAACACCGAAGTTTCGGTAAGACGCAGGCCGGGGGAGGTCTTCTCCGGAAGATCCCCCGGCCCAAATTTTGTGTAAAGTGTGTAAAGGAGTTGACAGCATTTGGCATTTGAACTGATTATCAACCTACTGATACTGGGCTTTTCCATCTTCTGCTTCTTCTATGTGGGTTCCACCATGCCCAAATCGGCTGTAAACGAGCTGGGCGCGGAGCAGTGGCCACAGGCTATCATCATCGTTTTGGTTCTGGCTCTCTGCTGGAACATCTTTAAGCTCATCCGGGACCACAAGGCGGATATGGGTCCCAGCTTTAAGAAGCTGGGCAGCGATACCTTGAATTTCTTTAAAAGCAAGCTGTTCATCGGCATGGTCATTGTGGTGGTTATGTCTCTGCTGTACGAGCCGGTCGGCTTTATGGTTACCTGCCTGCTCTTCCTGATAGCCTATGGCTACCTGTTGGGCGAGCGGCGTCCCCTGAATCTGATTCTTACGTCGGTGATTATCACCATCATTCTGTATATTGGCTTTGCCGTTCTGCTGGGCGTTTTGCTTCCCAGGGGCCAGATTTCCTTCCTGCGGAACTTTGCCCTGTTTGTGGAAAGCCTCGTCCCCACATTCTGATAGAAGGAGGTATCATTTATGGAACTGCTTACTTCTGGTATGGCGGTTGTCTTCCGCCCCGGAATGCTTCTTATGGTTGTGGTCGCAGTGTTCCTGGGTACCCTCTTTGGGGCACTTCCCGGCGTCAGCGGCACCATGGCTGTCACCCTCGGCATCCCCTTTACCTACAGCATGAATGCTACCGATGCGATTGTCTTTCTGGTAGCAATCTACTGCGCTTCCATCACCGGCGGCGGCATGACCGCCATCCTCTTTAAGATTCCCGGCGTGCCCTCCTCTGCGCCTACAACCTACGACGGTTACCCGATGGCCCAGAGGGGAGAGGCCGGTAAGGCCCTGGGCATGCAGCTGATTTGCTCCGCTGTGGGCGGTATTTTTGCAGCCCTCTGCATGCTGTTCCTCAGCCCCCAGCTGACCCAGGCGGCTCTCAGCTTTGGCCCCGCCGAGCTGTTCGCTATTTCCTTTATGGGTCTGTCCATCCTCACCAGCCTGGACACCGATAACATCTGCCGCACCATCATTTCCGGTATGCTGGGCCTTCTGATGGCCTGCATCGGTTTGGACCCCCTGCTGGGCGTGCCCCGGCTCACCTTCGGAACCCGGTTCCTCAATTCCGGCATCGAGATGATTCCGGTGATGATTGGCTTCTTCGCGGTCACCGAGGTTCTGAAGCAGACCTACAAGCCCGCCAAGCTGAAGGCGGTGGGCAGCGACACCCAGTCGGGAAAACTTAGCGCAGAGCTGCCCTCCCTGAAGGAATTCCTCTCTGTGAAATGGGTTGTCCTGCGCTGCTCGGTGGTGGGAACCATCATCGGTATCCTCCCCGGCGCCGGCGCCACCATCGCTTCTTTCCTCTGTTACTCCATGGAACAGAAGATTTCCAAGACCCCGGAGAAGTTCGGTACCGGCTGCCTGGAAGGCATCGCCGCCCCCGAAAGCGGCAACAACGCCGCCACCGGCGGCGCCATGGTTCCGCTGCTGAGCCTGGGTATTCCCGGAGGTAACGCAGCCGCTATTATGATGTCCGCCCTGGTCCTTAAGGGCGTCACCATGGGCCCTCTGCTGCTGGTCAATCAGCCCCAGTTCCTTTCCGCCACCTTCGCTTCGATGTTCGTTGCCAATATCGTCATGGTTATTGCGGCGGTTATTATTGCGAAGATTTTCGTTAAGGTTCTGGCGATTCCCTACAGCGTCCTTGGTCCCACCATTATCATGATGGCTACCATTGGCGCTTACGCTACCAAGAACACCGCGGTTGACGTTATCCTTATGGCTATCTCTGGCGTTATCGGATTTGTCATCGTCACCTGCAAGTTCAATTCCTCTGCTCTGATTCTGGGTCTGGTGCTGGGTGTTATCTGCGAATCCAACCTGCGCCGTGCCTACACCATCGCCGATGGAGACACCCTCCTGGCAGCCACCATGAATATTCTGTCCCGGCCTGTTACCGGTGTTATCATGGTCATCTGCCTGGTCGCTCTGCTGTGGCCGGTTCTGAAGCCTTTCTTCAGCAAGAAGAAGAGCGAAGGGAAATAAGCAAACTGTTTAGGTGCTGCTGGACTTTCACTTCTCGTCCAGTGGTGCAAAACAAAAAAGCAGGACAGCTTCTTTGGAGGCTGTCCTGCTTTTATTGATCCGGTGTATGTGACAGAGGTCCTCAACGACATCCTGTTCCGAAGAGGATTGAGCGCATCGCTTGTATTAATGGACAGCCAAGTCTCTTCTGCGGGCCAGCAGTGCGAAAAGGACCCTGCCGCGCGGACAAGCCGTATCGCAAGACTGGGTAGGTAAAAACGCCGCAGTTATCAAGTCCCTGGAGCGCCTGCTGGGCGAGGTCCGCAGGGAGGAAAAGAAAGCGGCGGGGAGGATATACATACCCTGGATCCAGGCGCTAGAGGATATCAAACCGGTTTCATTCAGAAGGTTCCAAGATACGGAGTATGCCGTCCAGGAAGGCGGCTTGGTCCAGGCAACAGCGGCTGAAGAAAAGAAAGGCGGTGATTAGGCTGCAGCAGGACTTGCCGCTCTCCAGGGCGGAATAAGCTCTGGTGCTCATAAGTAGGCGGTGGGCCATTTCTTCCTGTGGGATGTTGAGAGCTGCCCTGCACTTTAAAAGCTCTCCCCGGAGGTATGCTTTCAAATCGTTGTAGAGTTTCTTTTTCTTCATGGCAAATATTTCCTCCATAAACAAGATTTACCAAAATTCTACAAAGAATATGAAGTATACGCCATGAAGTGTGATTCATTTTAATTTAAAAAAATTTAATTGACAGAAGGGAGGTCCCCCATGAGGCGATACGCGGCCCTATATCTGGGCCTCTGCCATGCCTGGGGGTGGAGCGATACAAAATCGTGGCCTCCTTTGACCGGGACACCTGTGCGCTGTGCGGCAAGGTTTTCGGGATGCCGGGCTACCAGGAGGGACTTACAGCGCCTCCGTTCCATCCCTGGTGCTGCACCTGCCCCTGTTTTGAGGATATGGAAAAGCTGGGGGAGCGGTGGGCAAGGAGCCCAGACGGCACCACCGGCAGGGTCCCGGCGGATATGAGCTTTGAGGAGTGAAAAAGGCAGCTTGTGCAAGGCACTCCGAGGTCTAAAGATGTTCTAACTGAGTATATCCAGAAAGCCATGCCAGGGCAGGGGCTCATTACATACGATGCCGCTTGCAACGCTTCGCAAATCAAATCAAGATGTTCGAGGTTGACTCGTTTGGCAAGTTCGTGGTACAGCTCATTGATAGTAGTAGGCCTGATGCCTGTTACCCTGGCAAGCTCAGCTTGTGTCCAGCGAATTTCGCCAAGTTTCCTGGACAGTAAAATCCTAATCATTTTGTGCGTCGCTCCTTTGTGTGATAAAATTACTAGAATTTGGCCTACTTGTCTGGCATTTGTCAGATTATCACGCAATGGGTTATTTAGAGCGATTTCGTTAAGAATATAAAAGAGCGTAGCAGCCACGGTTATGTGGTTACTACGCTCTTTTATCACCCGCACACACTGAGCGGGGCGAGCAGTACGATACATTCTGCGGTCAGAAGGATATTGACCTCCTGACCCTCTTTGGTTCGTACAACTCTCTTGTGGCAGTGTAAAACACTTTGGATGCTTAGACTCCAGGCAGTTACTAGGATTCTGTACAAAGGTAAGGCCCCCTCTTTCGAGGGGGCCGGGTAGGGCGTGACTTGGCGGCCACGCCATGGTGGAGGCGAGGAGAGTCGAACTCCTGTCCGAAAACCGATCCATACAGCTTTCTTCGGGTACAGCCGGTTATTTACATTCCCTTGCCCGTCCGCCAAACGGCAGGCTGACGGGCTTAGTAGCTCCCAATACAACGGCTGGGAGGGAGCAGGCCCAGCCGCCGTTCACCACTAATCGACGCCTGAGCCAGGGCCGTGGTCCTCCCTGGTCAGACGGCAGCCTTTAATCAGGCTGCGTAAGCAACAGTACGATTGTCGTTTACTTTTAAAGGTTGCCCGTTTTATAGAGGTCGAGCGCCTCTACCCGCTTACTATACTTCACAGCCCCCGTCGAAACCGGTACGCCCCCGTGTTTCTTTTTGGCTGCCGTCAGCCCTGGTTCCTTGCCCGCATGGCCCGCTCAATGTCCCGCTGAGCCGCCCGCTTGGCGGCGTCTGCCCGCTTGTCGTAGAGCTTTTTGCCCTTGCAAAGGCCGATTTCCAGCTTCACCAGTCCTCCCTTGAAGTAGGCCTGGAGGGGGATGAGGGTGAGTCCCTGCTGGCCCACCAGACCGTAAAGGCGGCGGAGCTCCCGCTTGTGGAGAAGGAGCCGCTTGGGCCGGAGGGGGTCTTTGTTGAAGATATTGCCCTTCTCGTAAGGGCTGATGTGCATTTGCTTCACAAACAGCTCCAGCCCTTCAAAATCGCACCAAGCGTCCTTCAAATTCACACCGCCGCACCGCATGCTCTTTACCTCGGTGCCAAATAGTTCGATTCCTGCCTCCAGACTTTCCTCCACAAAATATTCGTGGCGGGCCTGACGGTTTACAGCAATCTGCTTGATTCCCGCTTTGGGCATTTTCCCCCTCCTTTCCATAAGAACTGATGGTACTATATTACCCTCTTTTCAGGGAAAAGTCAACCGGTACAGTTTGGCGAAAGATTGCTTTTTTGCTGCTGTAATGTTAAAATAGCAGGTAGTATCATCCCGGTTTAATGGGTTTTTGATACCGATTCCGTTAGAAGCGAGGTGCTCCCAATGTCCTTCCTCCCCCTTACAAAGGAAGAAATGGCCCTCCGGGGCTGGACCCAGGCGGATTTTGTCTGTGTCACCGGGGATGCCTATGTGGACCACCCCTCCTTCGGTGTGGCTATCATCGCCCGGCTGCTGGAATCCAAGGGCTATCAGGTGGCGATGCTGGCCCAGCCGGATTTTTCATCCCCCCAGGACTTTACCCGCTTTGGCCGGCCCCGGTACGCCTTTTTGGTCACCGGCGGGAATATCGACTCCATGGTGGCCCACTACCCCGCCGCCAAGCGCCGCCGCAGCGACGATGCCTATACCCCCGGAAATGTGGCGGGCAAGCGCCCAGACCGGGCCTGCACCGTCTATGCCCGCCTCTGCAAGGATGCCTACCCGGAGGTCCCGGTGGTCATCGGGGGGCTGGAGGCCAGCCTGCGGCGGTTTGCCCACTACGACTATTGGGATGACGCCGTCCGTCCCTCTATTTTGGTGGAAAGCGGGGCGGACCTCCTCTCCTTTGGGATGGGGGAGCATTCCATGGTGGAGATTGCCCGGCGCCTTGCCGCCGGGGAGGATATCCGAACGCTGCGTGATATCCGGGGCACCTGCTACCTGGCGGAATTGAGTGACCCGGCGCCCCCAGGGGCGGTGTCCTGCGCCAGCTTTGATAAGGTCCGCCTGGATAAAATGGCCTACGCCAGGGCGTCCCGCACCCAGCTGGAGCAGCAGGACCATATCTACGGCAAAGCCATCCTCCAAAAGCACGGGGACAAAATGCTGGTGCAAAATCCACCTCCCATTCCCCTCACCACCCAGGAGTTGGACGCGGTCTCCGCCCTGCCTTATGAGCGGTACTACCACCCCAGCTACAAGGAGCTGGGGGGCGTCAAGGCCATTGAGGAAGTGGAATTTTCCATCATCCACAACCGGGGCTGCTATGGGGCCTGCAATTTCTGCTCCATCGCCTTTCACCAGGGCCGGTACGTCACCCCCCGCAGCCATGAATCGGTGCTGGAGGAGGCCCGGCGGTTTGTAAAAAATCCCCGCTTTAAGGGCTACATCCACGACGTGGGGGGGCCTACCGCCAATTTTCGGGGCCCTGCCTGCCAAAAGCAGGAGAAAAGCGGGGTCTGCATGGGCAAAAAATGCCTCTATCCCTCCCCCTGTCCCGCCATTCAGGCGGACCACAGCGACTACATCCAGCTGCTGCGAAAACTCCGGGCCATCCCTGGGGTGAAGAAGGTCTTTGTCCGCAGCGGCCTGCGGTACGATTATATTATGGCGGATAAAAGCACCGCCTTTTTGGATGAGCTGGTGCGCCACCATGTCAGCGGCCAGCTGAAGGTGGCCCCGGAGCACATCTCCCCGCCAGTACTGGCCCGGATGGGCAAACCCTCCCGCCAGACCTACGACCGCTTTTGCAAAGCCTTCTACGAGGCCACTCGCCGGGCGGGGAAGGAGCAGTACCTGGTGCCCTACCTTATCTCCTCCCACCCTGGCAGCACCATGAGAGACGCGGTGGCTCTGGCCCTTTACCTGAAGGAGAACCATATCCGGCCGGAGCAGGTGCAGGATTTTTATCCCACCCCCGGCACCGCCTCCACCACCATGTTCTACACCGGCATTGACCCCTGGACCATGGAGAAGGTCTTTGTTCCCACCGACCCCACCGAAAAGAAGCTCCAGCGGGCCCTCCTCCAATATTACAAGCCGGAAAACCGCCGCCTCTGCATCGAAGCGCTGATTCGGGCGGGGCGGGAGGAGCTTATCGGCAGCGGGCCGGGCAAGCTGGTTCAGGCGGACCAGGCCTATCTCCGCCGCCTGGGGGATAAGCGAAAGGCCCAGGTCCTTACCGCCAAGAAGAGACCGGGCGGCAAAAAAGCCTGCAAAAAAGCAAAACCGTCCTAAAGGAGGCAGACCATGAAGAAAATTAAGCTGACCAAGGCCCAAAAGAAAAAGCTCTTTTCCATCCTTGTGGTGCTGGTGGTGGTGTGTATCGCCGGCTTTTTGTCCCACCGGGGGGAGAGCATTCAGCCCTTGGTGGAATACTTCCCCTTCCTGGAAGAGATTTTCCCCCAGGAGAGCGTCCCCGCCGGTGCTCCGGTGATGGACGGCGCTGGACTGCGGGTCCACATTCTGGATGTGGGCCAGGCGGATTGTATCCTCATTCAGGGGCCGGAAAAGGTCTTAGTCATCGACGGTGGGGAATCGGGGGACGCGTCCACCATTATCCAGTACCTCCAAAAGCAGGGGGTGGAAAGGATTGACTACTACCTGAATACCCACCCCCATTCGGACCACTATGGCGGCATCACCCAGGTGATGCAGGCCATCCCCACCGGGGAGTTCTTTCACCATCCGGTGCCGGAGGAGCACACCCCCACTACCAGGAGCTACCAAAAGCTGATTCAGTATCTGCTGGATTCCAAAACCAAAACCACAGTCCTGGACCCTGGGGATACCCTGGACCTGGGGGGCGGAGCGGTACTCACCATTCTGGCTCCTTTGGAGGGGTATGAGGACATGAACAACAACTCCCTGGTGGGGCGGCTCACCTTTGGGGAGCGGGCCTTCCTCTTCACCGGGGATGCGGAAAAGAAGAGCGAGAAGGCCATTCTGGAAAGCGGTGTGGAGCTTTCGGCGGATGTTTATTCCATCCCCCATCACGGCAGCAACACCGGCATGACCCAGAAGTTCCTGGACCAGGTGAAGCCCCAGTACGCCACCATTTCGGTGGGAAAGGACAACGACTACGGACATCCCCACCGGGATACCATCCAGCGCCTCAGCGAGGGGGAGGTTCCCTGCCTGCGCACCGACCTTTTAGGCAACATCGTCTTTGAGACAGACGGCAAGACCCTTTCCCTGAGTACAGATAGGGGCGAGTACCAAAAGGCAGCATAAGAAGCTGTTCAGCATCTAACCGCACGCCGTTTGGCAGGTCTTTTTCCGCCATGCTTTGCCAAATTTTTTTGCAATACAAACAGTATTGCTACAAAAATTTGTCTGCGCCTGGCAAAAATATCCCTTGCCATCCGCCGCACATCCAGATACTGAACAGGTTCTAAGGAGGAAGAAGCTATGCTGATTATTGACCGTTTTGAAGGGGAATACGCTGTTTGCGAGGAGGAGAGCGGCAGCTTCCGAAAACTCCCCAAGGTGTTCCTCCCCGCCGGAAGCCGGGAGGGGGACTGCCTGGTCCCCACCTCCGGCGGTGCCTGGCAGATTGACCGGGCCGCTACCGCCCAGCGCCGGGAGCAGCTCCGGCGGATGCTGGGGAACTTGTATCATTAGGGGAGGCGGAGGATATCCCTCTTTTGGAGCGGTTTTTAAAGAGCCGCCGCCGGGACCTGAAGCTCACATCCCGCTGCGCCACCCAATATATCACGGAACGGGCAGAAAAGGCCCGGAAGGAGGTCCCCACATGAACATCACAGAGCTTTTCCGGCAGAAGCCGGTAGTCTTTTCCTTTGAAATCTTCCCCCCAAAGCGGGACAGCGCCATTGACACCATCTGGTCCACCCTGGCCCAAATGGAGGGGCTGGGACCGGACTTTATCAGCGTCACCTATGGGGCGGGCGGCGGCGGTGGAAAAAGCTATACCGCCCAGATTGCCGGGGCCATCCAAAAGAAGTACGGCATCACCCCCCTGGCCCACCTCACTTGTATTGGCTCCACCAGGGCGGAGGTGGAGGAAAGCCTCCAGGAGCTACGGGAGGAGGGGGTGGAGAACATCCTGGCCCTGCGGGGGGATAAGATTCCCGGCGTGGAGCCCAAGATCGATTTTCTCCACGCCAGCGACCTTATCGCCTTTATCCGGGAGCAGGGGGGCTTCTCCGTCTCCGGGGCCTGCTACCCGGAGGTGCACACCGAGGCCCCGGACCCCATCGCCGATATCCGCAACCTGAAAAAGAAGGTGGACGCCGGGGCTGGGCACCTGGTTTCCCAGCTGTTCTTTGATAACGGCGCCTTCTATTCCTTTGTGGAGCGGGCCCGCATCGCCGGTATCACCGTCCCCATTGAGGCGGGAATTATGCCGGTGGTAAACGCCCGGCAGATTTTGCGGATGGTCTCCCTCTGCGGGGCCAGCCTGCCGCCGAAGTTCACCCGAATGATAAGCCGGTTCGAGCAGAACCCCACCGCCCTGCGGGACGCCGGCATCGCCTATGCCATTGACCAGATCGTGGACCTTATCGCCCAGGGGGTGGAGGGGATTCATCTCTACACCATGAATGACCCGGACGTGGCCCAGCGTATCTCCCAGGCGGTGGAAAATCTGCGGAAATAGGCCGGAAGAAAGGGCGCTTTATACTATGGCTGTTATGGATTTGGAGGGCATCCCAATTGATGAGGTGCTGCGTTACCTGGGGGCGGCGGGGAAGGACCCTGGCCCCCTGCTGCCCCTGGCGGAGGCTTGCTGCCGGGAGCTGCTGGCGGCAGCCCGGCCCCGGTGGACCTGGCGGGTCTTTGCCTGTGAGGAAACGCCGGAGGGGGTGCGGCTGGACTGCGGCCTGCTGCTGCCGGGGGAGGATCTGCGGCGGCACCTTTCTGGCTGCCGGGAGGCGGTGCTGCTGGCCGCCACCCTCTCCCAGGGGGTGGACGCCTTGCTGCGGCGCACCCAGCTTTGTGACCTGAGCCGGAGCCTGGTGCTGGAAAGCTGCGCCACCGCCGCCATCGAGGAGGTGTGCGACCGGGGGGAGGCCATCCTCCGGGAGAAATATCCGGACCGGAGCCTCACCAGCCGCTACAGCCCCGGCTACGGGGACCTGCCTGTCACCCTCCAGGGGGAGCTGCTGGCCCTGCTGGACGCCCCCCGGCAGCTGGGCCTCTGCGCCACGGGGAGCAGCATCCTCACCCCCCGCAAGTCGGTGACGGCGGTCATCGGCGTTCGGGAGGCGGGAGTGGAGACCCCGCCCCAAAAGCGAAGCTGCGAAAGCTGTTCCCTCCGGGAAAGCTGCGCCTACCGGAAGGCAGGGAGCACCTGCCAGGTGGAGAAATGACCCGAATTTTTGATGTCCGGAGGGATCGGCTATGATGGATTTCAGAAGTCTGCTGCAAAGCGGGAAATTTGTCCTCCTGGACGGGGCCATGGGCACCATGCTCCAGGCCAAGGGGATGCCCTTGGGGGTCCTGCCGGAGACGATGAACCTTCTCCATCCGGAGTGGATCCTGGACATCCACCGGCAGTATATTCGGGCCGGAGCCCAGGTGGTTTACGCCAACACCTTCGGGGCCAATCCCTGCAAGGCGGAAGGCTGCGGGTACGGCTGCGAGGAATTGGTGGCCGCCGGAGTGCGCCTGGCCAAGGAGGCCGCCGGCGGAAAGGCCCTGGCGGCCCTGGACATCGGCCCCTTGGGACAGCTTTTGGAGCCCACCGGCACCCTCTCCTTTGAGGACGCCTACAGGGCCTTCGTCCGGGTGGTCCGGGCGGGGGAAGCCGCCGGGGCGGACCTTATTGCCATCGAGACCATGACCGATTTGGGGGAGACCCGCGCCGCCCTGCTGGCGGCCAAGGAAAACACCAGCCTCCCCGTCCTTTGCACCATGACCTTCGAGGAGAACGGCCGCACCTTCACCGGCTGCTCGGTCCCCGCTATGGCCCTCACCCTCACCGGCCTGGGGGCGGACGCCATTGGCATCAACTGCTCCCTTGGGCCCAGGGAACTGCTGCCCCTGGTGGAGGAGCTGCGCCGCTGGACCCGCCTCCCCCTGGTGGCAAAGCCCAACGCCGGTTTGCCGGAGCCCGGAAGCAGCCGGTACGATGTTTCCCCGGAGGAGTTTGCTGCCGCCATGGCCCGGCTGGCGGAGCTGGGGGTGCAGGTGCTGGGGGGATGCTGCGGCACCACCCCGGACTATATCGCCGCCCTGGAAAAGGAGCTGGAGCCGCGCTCCCTTTGCCGGGGGCCGTTTTCCATCCCCCCGGCGGTGTGCAGCGCCAGCCGGGTGGTGGTTCTGGACCGGGTGCGGGTCATTGGGGAGCGGATCAATCCCACCGGCAAAAAGCGGTTCAAGGAGGCCCTTAAAAACCGGGAGATGGACTACATCCTGGCCCAGGGGCTGGAGCAGGCCGCGGCCGGGGCGGATATTTTGGATGTGAACGTGGGCCTGCCGGAGATCGACGAGCAGGCCATGATGGAGCAGGTGGTGAAGGCCCTCCAGGGGGTGGTGGAGCTGCCCCTCCAGCTGGATTCCTCCAGCCCCGCCGTTTTGGAGGCCGCCCTGCGGGTCTATCACGGCAAGGCCATCGTCAACTCGGTGAACGGAAATCGGGAGACGCTGGAAAAAGTCCTCCCCCTGGTGAAGAAATACGGCGCGGCGGTGGTGGGCCTCACCCTGGACCACCGGGGCATTCAAAAGACCGCCGGGGAGCGGCTGGAGATTGCCCGCACCATCCTGGAGGCCGCTCTTTCCCATGGCATCCCCAGGGAGGATGTTTACATCGACTGCCTCACCCTCACCGCCAGCGCGGAGCAGGACACCGTTCTGGAAACCCTGCGGGCGGTGCGGATGGTGGGGGAGGAGCTGGGGTGTCCCACCGTCCTGGGGGTGAGCAACATCTCCTTCGGCCTGCCGGGGAGGGAGATCATCAACCCGGCCTTTCTCACCCTGGCCCTGGGGGCGGGGCTGACCCTGCCCATCCTCAACCCCAATTCCGCCGGGATGGTGGGGGCGGTGCGGGCCTGGAACCTCCTCTCCGGGGCGGATAAGGATTCCAGGGAGTTTGTGGCGCTGTACGGCCAGAAGGCCCCTGCCCCCCCGACGGTCCCCCAGGCCGGCCCCGCGGTGGAGCTGGATTACGCGGTGGAGCACGGCCTGCGGACCGAAGCCGCCGCCCTCACCAAAGCTCTGCTGGAGACAATGGCCCCGATGGAGATTGTGGACCAAAAGCTCATCCCGCCCCTGGACCGGGCGGGGCTCTCCTTCGAAAAGGGGGAAATCTTCCTTCCCCAGCTGATTCAGTGTGCCGGAGCCGCCCAGGCCGCCTTCGAGGTCATCAAGGAGCGGCTGGCAGGGGAGAGCGGCGGCTCGGTGAGCAAGGGGAAGATTGTCCTGGCCACCGTCCAGGGGGATATCCACGACATCGGCAAAAACATTGTAAAGATTCTGCTGGAAAACTACGGCTATACCGTTTTGGACCTGGGGAAGGATGTGCCGCCCCAGGCGGTGGCGGAGGCGGTGCGCCAAAGCGGCGCCCCCCTGGTGGGGCTTTCCGCCCTGATGACCACCACCTTGGGGAGCATGGAAAAAACCATCGCCCTGCTGCGGGAGGAAAAGCTCCCCTGCCGGGTGATGGTGGGAGGGGCAGTCCTCACCCCGGAATACGCCAGGAAGATAGGCGCCAACTGGTACGCAAAGGACGCCAAGGAATCGGTGGATATTGCCAAGGGGGTATTCGGGGAAAATGCATGAGGAACAGATACTCATTGACCATGCGCGCAATTATATGCAGGCGGTGAACGCTGTCCACAGGAAATATATCCCTCTATATCGGGAGGGGAAGAGAGATCTCTTTGGCAGCTACCGGCAAGAACTGGAGCTGGTGCGGGAGCATTACCTGGTCCCCAAAAAACGGGATTGGCAGGGAGGTCTCTTCAATCCGCCCCCCTATTCCGAGGCGGAGGCCCCGAATACGGTTTTCCAGGCGGAGCTGGTGTCGGAGAAACGGGGGATGGTGACAGTGCTGACCAATGGAAAGCTGGATTTCCGCTTCACCCTCCAGCGGCGGAAGGATGGGTGGAAAATCAGCAGTATTGCCGAGCGGTTTCACTCTCCCGACCGGACGGTGGAATATCAGTGGCGATGGACGGACCTTTGACCGCCCTGGGCCGCACCCTCTTCTCCTGGACGTGGTCCAGGTAGGCCGTCACCATCTCCGGCCAGTCTTCCGGGGCTGTGCCGGAGGATAGGGGAGTGAAGGGGACCTCCTTGGCGGCACAGGCCTTGGAAAATTCCGGGGGCATTTCCCCGGCCAGCAGCAGCACCCCCTTGCCAATATCCCCCAAAAACTGGCCAACGTCCACCGGCGCTTCCTGCCATAGGGGGGCGTTGAGCAGCAGCCCCTCCCGGCAGACCGGGTCTGGCAGCACCAGAACGGAGCAGAGCCACAGGGCATCCCGGAAATCCCGGACGGTATGTACCTTCGGGGAGAGGAGCGCCCCCTCCAAAAACATGGCGTAGACCTGCCGCCCGCCGTCCTCCGCCAGGCGGTTAGCCAGGGCCGCCTGCTCCATTCCCCCGCCCAGCAGTCCAATGTTGTGATTTTTCATCCTGTCACCTCCTTTTGGATGCCCCATCCTATGAAAAAGGAGAAAAAAGGGTGATAACCAAAAGAAAGGAGAGGGAAAGAGATGGCACTGAAGGAAGCAGCCCAGAGGCAGGGCCGAAAGCTCCTGGAGGCCGCCAAGTTCATGGGGGCCGGCCTGTTGGTGGGGCTGGCCCTGGCGGGGGTGTTCGCCCTTGCCCTGGAGCGAAGCGCGGCCAAAAAGCCAGACCGGGACCAGATCCATATCACCGAGATTGACCCGGAAGAGGGAAAATCCAAGGAAAAGGATATTACCATTGAATACGTCGACAAAAAGCTGGAGAAGCTGGGGGAGCTTTCCACTGCCCAAATGACCTATACCGGCCTTTATACCGTCACCGAGGGGAAAATTCCCTTTTTGACCCAAAAGGGCTTTTCCATGGTCTATACCGCCCAGGTGCGGGCGGGGATCGATGTTTCCAAAATGGAAATCCAGGTGACAGAAAAGCAGGTGACCGTCACCCTGCCCCCGGCGGAGATTCAGATGCTGAAGGTAGACCCGGACTCCATCCAGTTTTACGATGAAAAGCACGCCCTCTTCAACTGGGACAAAAAGACCGATGTGACAGCAGCCATCTCCATCGCGGAGGAGGAGACCCAAAAGCAGGCTGGAACCGACGGACTGCTCCAGCAGGCCGCCCAGCACGGGGAGTACATCGTCCAGGGAATTCTCACCGGCTCGGTGGGGGAGCGGGAAATTGTTGTGAAGCACCGGTAAAAGAGAAAGAGGCGGCCAGTCCAGCGGGAAAAATTCACCGGGCTGACTGCTATATTTTTAACGAAAACTCTTGTTTTTTTCTCTGCGGTATTGTACTATAAAAGGACAGGAGAAAAGGCTTTGCCCCATGCCCAAAAGGGGCGAAGTGCTGCGTAACCTAAGGAGGATATTTGCTTATGAAGATCTCAGTCTGTATCGGCAGTTCCTGCCATCTGCGGGGTTCCTATGACATCATCCAGCGGCTGAAGGAGCTGGTGGCCCGTGACCATCTGGAGGACCAGGTGGAGCTTTCCGCCGCCTTCTGCCTGGGTCAGTGCACCCATGGCTGCACCATCCGCATCGACGAGGAGATCATCACCGGAGTGACGGCGGACAACATCGAGGGCATTCTGACCAAGGCCCTGGCGGAAGGGGCGTGAGGGCGTGGATATTCTGGGCCTGAAAAAAGCCAACTGCAAAAGCTGCCACAAGTGTATCCGGGTTTGCCCGGTGAAGTCCATTGAGTTTTCCGGCCAGCAGGCCAAAATCATCGGCAGCGAGTGCATTCTTTGTGGCCAGTGTGTGGTCACCTGCCCCCAGAACGCCAAGGTGGTCCGCTCTGATATCCAGCGGGTGAAGGCCGCCATTGCCGCCGGACAGCGGGTGGTAGCCAGCCTGGCCCCCTCCTTCATTGTGGATTTCCCGGTGGACGGCATTGAAGAGATGGCCTCTATGCTGGGGAAATTAGGCTTCGCCGATACCCAGGAGACCGCCCTGGGGGCCTATTTGGTGAAAAGCGAATACGAGCGGATGGTCCGGGAGAAGCGCCAGGATATCATCCTTTCCACCTGCTGTCCTTCGGCGGTGCGGCTGGTGCAGAAGTATTACCCGGAGCTGGTGGACTGCCTTGCCCCGGTGGTCTCCCCCATGGAGGCCCACGCCCGGTATGTGAAGGAGCAGGACCCGGAGGCCTTTGTGGTCTTTATCGGTCCTTGCATCTCCAAAAAGGCGGAGGCGGAGGACTTTTCCCACGGGGTGGACTGCGTCCTCACCTTTGAGGAGCTGAAAGCCTGGGCCCAGGGGGAGGGAGCGGAACCGGAGAACCTCCCCTGCGACCAAGGGGGGCGGCGCTCCCGCTTTTTCCCGAAGCCCGGCGGCATCATCCAAAGCATGGACCGGGAAGGCACCGGCTACCGGTACTACGCCGTGGACGGCCCGGAAAAATGTGTGGCCGCCCTGCGGGATATTCAAAGCGGCCGGCTGCACAACGTCTTTTTGGAAATGAATATCTGCGAGGGGGCCTGTATTAACGGCCCCATGATTCGCTCCCGCCAGGGGGGGATGCTGGAATGCCAGGACCGGGTTACCGATTACGCCGCCCCCGGATTCCCCGATACCCCGCCCAAGCGGGATTTCCAGGCGGATATTTCTATTTCCCTGGCCTGCGCCATCCCCGCCGCCCCGGTGCGGGAGAGGATCCCCACCGAAGAGGAGCTTGCCGCCATCCTGGAGAAGATGGGCAAAACCAGCCCCCTGGACGAGCTGAACTGCGGTTCCTGCGGCTACCCCACCTGCCGGGAGAAGGCCAAGGCGGTCTTTAACGGCAAGGCGGAGGTGACCATGTGCCTGCCCTATATGCGGGCGCGGGCAGAATCCCTCTCCGATAAGATTTTGGGCTCCACGCCCAACGCCATTTTGGTGGTGGGGGAGGACCTCACCGTCCAGCAGATGAACGGCGCGGCGGCCCGCTTCTTTGGGCTGGAGCGCCCCGACGCCGCGGTACATAAGCCGGTGGAGGATTTCCTGGACCCGGTAGACTTCATCTTTGTGCTGGAGGATGGCCGCCCCATTAAAGACCGGAAAATCTGGCTGGAAAAATCGGAAAAATTCGTGGAAGAGACCATCGTCTACGACATTGAAAATAAGCTCCTGCTGGCCATTATGAAGGATGTTACCGCGGAAGAGAAAGAGAACCGCCGGGCCCAGGAGCTGCGGCAGCAGACCCTGGAGGTCACCGACCGCATCATCCAAAAGCAGATGCGCACCGTTCAGGAGATAGCCAGCCTCCTGGGAGAAACCACCGCCGAAACCAAGGTGGCCCTCACCAAGCTCCGGGGGGCCGTCGCGGAGGGACAGAGCCATGAGTAAGCTCTATCTGGAAAACGGCTGGCTCTCCATGAACAAGGCGGGGGAGCTTTTGTGCGGCGACCATGTGGAGACGGTGAACCGGGAGGACAGCGTCATTATGGTGCTGGCCGACGGCCTGGGAAGCGGCGTCAAGGCCAGCATCCTCTCCACCCTCACCTCCAAGATTCTCGCCACCATGCTGGCCGGGGACATGACGGTGGAGGACAGCGTGGAGACCATCGCCCTCACCCTGCCGGTTTGCGCAGTGCGGCAGGTGGCCTACTGCACCTTCACCATCCTCCAGGTGGATAAGAACACCGGGGAGGTGTATCTGGTTCAGTTTGATAACCCGGACCTCATCCTTCTGCGGGGAGGAAAGATTTTCGATTACCCCAAGGAAAAGCGGGAGATTGCTGGCAAGACCATCTACGAAACCCGCCTGATGGGCCGCACCGGGGATTTGTATATTATGATGAGCGACGGGGCGGTCCACGCCGGGGTGGGAACGGTGCTGAACTTCGGCTGGCAGCAGCCGGAAATTGCCGAATACGCCCAGCGGGTTTGGACGCCGGACCTTTCCGCCAAGTCCATGGCGGCGAAGATCAGCGACGCCTGCCGGGAGCTGTACATGGACATCCCAGGGGACGATACCACCATTGCGGCCCTGCGCATCCGCCAGCGGCAGCAGGTGAACCTGATGATAGGCCCTCCCATGGACCCGGCCCAGGACGAGGCGATTATGGGGGATTTCTTTGCCCTGGAGGGGAAGACCATCGTCTGCGGCGGCACCACCAGCACGGTGGTGGGCCGGTATCTCCAGAAGCCGGTCTGTCCCACCCTGGATTTCTTTGACCCGGATATCCCCCCCATCGCTACCATCCAGGGGGTGGACCTTGTCACCGAGGGGGTCATCACCCTGGGCCGGGTGGTGGCCCTGGCGGCCCAGTGCGTTTCCAACGAGATTGGGGAGCCCACCTGGCTCACCGGCAAGGATGGGGCCTCCCTCATCGCCCGCCTGCTCTTTGAGGAAGCCACCAATGTGAACTTTTATGTGGGCCGGGCTATGAACCCCGCCCACCAGAACCCGGACCTGCCCCTGAGCCTGAACCTGAAGCTGCGGCTGGTGGAGGAGCTGGCCCGGTGCCTGGAGCAGATGGACAAAGCGGTGACAGTGCGCTACTACTAAGAACCTGTATTCACAACCGCTGTACGCCGTCTGGGCGGTCTTTTTCCCGCCATACTGCGTTGATTTCCCTTGCCATACGTCAGTATGGCTGTGGAAAATCACCTTGTCTGACGGGAAAAATCCCCGTCCATCCGGCATCCCCGGTTATGAATACAGGTTCTAAAAGGCTGCGCCGCTGCTCCAAGGTGGATGCCCCTGCTGCCGTCAAAACCGGCAGCAGGGGTTCTTTGTGGCCTCAACATGCAGGATGGAAGAAATAACTTGCAAAAACAGGCGGAACCCCCTTGCTTTTTCCCTGGTTTTCCGGTATTATGGAGTGCGGGAATCAGGCGGAGAAAGCCTTTCCTGCAAAATGCTGATACAAGAGGTGCGTTCAGAATGCCGATGGACCTTTTAGCGGTGATTGAGCGGAATATGCCCGGTTTTTCCAAGGGGCAGAAGCTCATCGGCCGCTTCATCACCCAGCACTACGATAAAGCTGCCTTTATGACCGCCGCCAAGCTGGGGGATACGGTGGGGGTCAGCGAATCTACAGTGGTGCGCTTTGCCACCGAGGTAGGCTTTGAGGGTTACCCCCAGCTCCAGAAGAACCTCCAGGAGATTATCCGCAACCGCCTCACCACCGTTCAGCGGATGGATATTATCAACGAACAGATTGCCGGCAGCGACGTTCTCACCAGGGTGCTGGCGCTGGACAGCGAGAAGATTCGCCGCACCATGGAGGAGGCGGACCGCAACGCCTTTGACCAGGCGGTGGAAGCCATTGTGGGGGCCAGGGAGGTGTACATCCTGGGCATCCGCAGCTCCAGTATGCTGGCCAGCTTCCTGGCCTTTTACTTCAACCAGATTTTTCCCCATGTCCGGTGCGTCAACTCCAACTCCACCAGCGAGACCTTCGAGCAGATGTTTCGCATCGGGGAGGAGGACATTTTCATCGCCATCAGCTTCCCCCGGTACTCCCAGCGGACCCTGAAGGCGGCCCGCTATGCCAAAAGCCGGGGGGCCAAGGTCATCGCCCTCACCGATTCCACCTCCGCCCCCCTGGCCCAGGCGGCGGATATCCTCCTGCTGGCCCGCAGCGAGATGGCCTCCTTTGTGGACAGCCTGGTGGCTCCCCTCAGTGTCATCAACGCCCTCATTGTGGCGGTGGGGCTGAAGAAGAAGGAGGAAATCAGCCGGACCTACTCCATCCTGGAGAGCATCTGGGAGGAATATCAGGTTTACGAGAAGACCGAAGGGGCAGGAGGCAATCCTTAATGGGCGGGGAAGGCAAGGGCCGCTGGGATGCCATCGTCATCGGTGGCGGAGCCGCAGGGCTCCTCTGTGCCGGGTATGCCGCCCGCCGGGGGCTTTCCGTCCTGGTGGCGGAGGGCCGGGAGCGCCCCGCCCGGAAGATTCTGGTTACCGGCAAGGGCCGGTGCAACCTTACCAACAACTGCTCCCCGGAGGATTTTTTGAAAAACGTCTGCTCCAACCCAAAGTTTCTTTACAGCGCCATCTGGGGCTATCCCCCCGCCAGCACCATGGCTCTTTTCGAGGAGCTGGGGGTGCCCCTGAAGACCGAGCGGGGGAACCGGGTCTACCCGGTTTCCGACAGTGCCCGGAGCATCGCCGATGCCTTGGTGGGCTTCGCGAAAAATAGCGGGGCCAAGATTCTTCAGGCCAAAGTGGCGGAGATTCTCCTGGAGGAGGGGCGCGCCGTGGGGGTCCGCACCACGGGGGGAGAGGAGTACCGGGGCCGGAACATCGTCCTGGCCGCCGGAGGGATGAGTTACCCCGGCACCGGCAGCGACGGCAGCAGTTTTGCCCTGGCCCGGCAGGCGGGGCATACCATCACCCCCCTGCGGGGGAGCCTGGTGCCCATCCTCTGCGCCGGGGACTGCTGCGGCCGGATGGCCGGTCTCTCCCTAAAAAATGTCACCCTCACCCTCCGGGAAGAGGGGAAGAAGAAGCCGGTGTTCCAGGAGCTGGGGGAGATGCTTTTTACCCACCAGGGGGTTTCCGGGCCGCTGGTTCTTTCCGCCAGCGCCCTGATGAGAAAGCCCGCCGGGGAGTACCGTCTTTTCATTGACATGAAGCCCGCCCTGGACCCCGCCCAGCTGGATGCCCGGCTGCTGCGGGACTTCTCCGAATCCCCCAATCGGGATTTGGGCAATGTTCTAAGCAGCCTGCTGCCCAGGGCTTTTGTCCTCCCGGCCCTGGAAGCGGCGGAGCTGCCGCCGGACCGGAAGGGGCGGGAAGTGACCAGGGAGGAGCGCCGCCGCCTGGGGGAGAGGGTGAAGGCCTTCCCCCTTGTCCCAACGGCCCTGGGGCCGGTGGAGGAGGCGGTGGTCACCGCCGGCGGTGTAAAGGTTTCCGAAGTGGATCCCAAAACCATGGCCTCCCGCCTGGTTCCCGGCCTGTACTTTGCCGGGGAGGTGCTGGACGTGGATGCCCGCACCGGGGGCTTCAATCTCCAAATTGCCTTTGCCACCGGCTATGCCGCCGCCATGCACCTGGAATAAGGGAAAAACGCCCCTGCCTCTTTTGGAGGCGGGGGCGTTTTGGCTGTCTGCTCTTCTGCAAAGGGGGCTTTAGCGGCGCTTAAAGACTGCAAGAATCGCAGCCGCTGCCCTCGTGGTCGTGGTCTACCTCCTGGATCTTCCCCACAATGGGTTCCGGGTCAATGCCCTGACGGGTGTAGTAATCGGAAAGGGCGGCTCGCACCGCCTGCTCCGCCAGCACCGAGCAGTGGACCTTCACAGGGGGCAGCCCATCCAGGGCCTCCATCACCGCTTTGTTGGAAAGCTGGAGCGCCTCCTCCACCGTTTTACCCTTTACCATCTCGGTAGCCATGGAGCTGGTTGCAATGGCTGCCCCACAGCCGAAGGTCTTAAAGCGGACATCGGTGATGATGCCCCCCTCGATTTTTAGGTACATCTTCATAATATCGCCGCACTTGGCGTTGCCTACCTCGCCCACGCCGTTGGCATCCGGCAGCTCCCCCACGTTGCGGGGGTTGGTGAAATGGTCCAGGACCTTTTCCGAATACATCATAGCCGTTCACGTCCTTTCAGATTTTATTCATCCTTGATTTTTTCCCACACCGGGGACATGGCCCGCAGGCGTTCCACCACCTGGGGCACCGCCTTCAGAATCTCCTCCACCTCGTCGGGGGTGTTCATATCCCCCAGGCTCAGGCGCAGGCTGCCGTGGGCGATCTCGTGGGGCAGGCCGATGGCCAGCAGCACGTGGCTGGGGTCCAAAGAACCGCTGGTACAGGCGGAGCCAGAGGAAGCGCAAATGTCGTGGTTATCCAGCAGCAGAAGAAGGGCCTCCCCCTCCACCCCCTGGAAGGAAATGTTGCAGTTGCCGGGAAGCCGCCGGTCAGGGTGGCCGTTCAGGCGGCTCTTGGGGAGTTTGGTCAGCTCGCTGATGAGGCGGTCCCGCATGGCGGTGACACGGCTGGTCTTTTCCGGCAGCTCCTCCAGGGCCTCGGTGAGGGCCTCCCCCAACCCTACAATGCCGGCCACATTCTCGGTGCCAGCCCGGCGGCCCCGTTCCTGGCCGCCCCCGTCCATAAAGACGGTGGGGAAGGGGATGCCCTTGCGGATATACAGCACCCCTACCCCCTTGGGACCGTGGAATTTGTGGGCGGAAAGGGAGAGCAGGTCGATGCTCATGCCCTCCACATCAATGGGAAGATGGCCTGCCGCCTGCACCGCGTCGGTGTGGAAGGGAACTCCCGCCTTCCGGCAGATGGCCCCGATTTCCGCCACCGGCTGGATGGTGCCAATCTCGTTGTTGGCAAACATAATGGACACTAAGGCGGTTTGGGGGGTGATCGCCTTTTCCACCTGGGCGGGGGAAACCAGACCATACTGGTCCACCGGCAGGTAGGTGACCGAAAAGCCCTCCTTCTCCAGGGCCTTGCAGGTGTGGAGGACGGCGTGGTGCTCGATGGCGCTGGTGATGATATGCCGCTTTCCCTTGGCGGCCAGGGTGTGGGCCAGCCCTTTGATGGCCCAGTTGTCCGATTCGGTGCCGCAGGAGGTGAAGTAGATTTCACCGGGATTGGCGCCGATGGCCTGGGCCACCTGGCTGCGGGCCTCCTCAATAGCTGCCCGCGCCTCCCGGCCGATGCCGTAGATGCTGGAGGGATTGCCGTAGTGCTGGCCCAGCCAGGGCAGCATCTTTTGAAGTACCCGCTGGCTCACCTGGGTGGTGGCCGCATTATCCGCATAAATCATTTTGCTCATATTATAAAACGCTCCCTTTATGGTTTCTGCCACTATTATATACCGTTTTAGTAGATGATGCAAGCCCCCATCCCAATCAATTTCCCTAGGGTGTGTCCCTAAAGTCTTGGCACCCGCCTTTTGCTACAAGGAGAGAGCGCTTGCTGCGTCGAAAATGCTCGGAATACATACAGTATTCCTTGCGCTTTTCTCCTTGCAATCACTCCCCCCTTGCGAAAAATCCGGGCACCCCAACTTTAGGGACACACCCTAGGAGCACTTGGCGGCGTCAATAGCCAGTAAAATCATCAGGCAAAGAAGGGCGTCCTGAGGGTGGGGATATCCTTTGCTTAAACAGCAGCCGCATGGGGTCTCCCCCTTTATTTATACTTTGCCGATTCTGCCACCGCCATACGGTCGCAGCGTTCGTTTTCTGGATGTCCGGCGTGTCCCTTTACCCAGCAGAACTCCACCTGATGCCGCTCCAGCAGGGGCAATAGCTCCTCCCATAGGTCCACATTGAGCACCGGCTCGTTTTTTCCCCGCTTCCAGCCCCGGCGCTTCCAGGCGGCAAGCCATCCTTTTGTGACGGCGTCCACCAGATACTTGCTGTCGCTGGTGAGGATAACCCGGCAGGGCTCCCGCAGGGCCTGGAGCCCCTGAATGGCGGCGGTGAGCTCCATCCGGTTGTTGGTGGTGTCCCTTTCCCCGCCGGAAAGCTCCTTTCGGGCTTCGCCATAGAGCAGGACAGCTCCCCAGCCTCCCGGTCCGGGATTGCCAGAGCAGGCGCCGTCGGTGTAAAGATAAACGGTCTTGCGCTGTTCCAAGTAAAGAGACCTCCTTAAAAATAGCCGGCTTAAAAGCCCCGGACGCACCGTCAAGTGAAAACCCCGGCTATATGAGCCTGGTGCGGTTAAATAGGCTCTTTGCGGCTTACATTTATTCTATGCCCATAAATTATATAACGCAACCGGCGGCAATTGCAAGAGATGGAAGGAAAGCGGAAAATTTTTTGGACAAGAGTGGAAAGTTTCCTTCTTCTTTTGACTATAATAAGGATAGGACAGGCGCAGAGTGACTGGGGCTCTGTATCCTGAAGCCAAGCGGGCCACCCCCCCGGACACCTGCGGCGGAAAATTCCCCTTGACGAACGGCTCTTAAGCAAGTATAATAAAAACCAGAAGAATTTTTTGTGCAATATGGCGGGACACCCCAGGGCCTGCTCCCGCATTTTGATAGAATTTCCGCCGCTCCTGGATGTTTTGTATCCCCCTATAGGCTGGGATGGGACCGGCGGCCTGATTTTGGAATTATATCCCCGCCCCTTTTTTGCAAGGGCCTGGGGAGTTAGTCGGAAAACTGCATACCATCCCCCAGGGGCTTTCCCGGTGCAGAGCCGGGAGAGCTTGGGGCCGCTTTCCTGCATGCTTCGGGAGGGCCTTTTTCCGACATTCAAAAAATGGAAGATAATGATTCACTGAAAACAAATGGAGGTAAGAAACAACGTGACAGAAAAAAAGAATAGTGAAAACAAAGTACTGGCGCCGGAAGGGTTTGTGGAGAAGCTCCACCCCGCCGCGGCGGCAGGCGTCCTGCCGCGCCCCAGCAGCCGGAGGCTCCCGCCGAAAAGCGGAAGGAATCCCCCCGCCGGGGCCGCCGCCCGATGGCTCAAATCGGGAAGAAGCCCCAGGAAGCTCCGCTGCAGGCCGCTGAAAAATCCGGCCAGACCCCGAAGACGCAGGCTGCCGGACAGCAGCCTTCCGCCACCTCCCAGCCGCCTAAAAAGCAGAGCCCCCGGCGGCAAAGGGGGAAGGAGCAGCCCCAGCAGGCGGCTCAACCGGTGCCCCAGCCATCCCGCCAGCCCCAGAAGGGGCAGCGGGCTCCCCGCCGGGGCAAGGCCCTGATGGAAAACAGCACCCTGGCGCTGGCTCCGGAATCGGTGAAGTGCCCCCTGCGGCGCACCGCCCACCAGCTGAAGCCCGGCCGTTCTCCTCTGCGCATCATCTCCCTGGGGGGGCTGGGGGAGATTGGCAAGAACATCACCGTCTACGAGTGCGGGGAGGATATTCTGGTGGTGGACTGCGGTCTCGCCTTCCCGGACGACGACCTTTTGGGGGTGGACCTGGTTATCCCGGACTTCACCTACCTTATCCGCAACCGGGATAAAATCCGGGGGGTGTTTCTCACCCACGGCCATGAGGACCATATCGGCGGCCTGCCCTACCTGCTGCGGGAGATAAACGTTCCCGTTTATGGCACCGCCCTCACCCTGGGTCTGGTGGAAGGGAAGCTCCGGGAGCACGGCCTGGTGGGCAAGGTGAGGCTGGCAGTGGTGCGCCCCGGCGAGACCATTAAGGCGGGGTGTATGGCGGTGGAGTTCATCCACGTCAACCACTCCATCCCGGATTCCTGCGCCCTGGCTGTCCACACCCCGGACGGTGTGGTGGTCCAAACCGGGGACTACAAGATTGACTATACCCCCATCGGCAGCGAGGTTATTGACCTGGCCCGGTTCGGGGAGCTGGGTGGACAGGGGGTTCTGGCCCTGCTGGCGGATTCCACCAACGCGGAAAAGCCGGGGAGCACCCCCAGCGAGCGGATTGTGGGGGAGAGCTTTGATAAGCTCTTTAAAAACGCCGGCAAGAAGCGCATTATCATCGCCACCTTTGCCAGCAACATCCACCGCGTCCAGCAGATTATCGACACCGCCACCCGGACGGGCCGCAAGGTGGCGGTCTTTGGCCGCAGCATGCTCAATGTGGTGACGGTGGCCCAGGCCCTGGGGTATCTCACCGTAAAGCCTGGCACCATCATCGATGTGGAGCAGATGCGCAGCTACAGCGACGACCAGCTGGTGGTGGTTTGCACCGGCAGCCAGGGGGAGCCTATGAGCGCCCTCACCCGGATGTCCACCGGGGACCACCGCCAGGTGCGGGTGGGTCCTAACGACTATATCATCCTTTCCGCCACCCCCATCCCCGGCAACGAAAAGCTGGTAGGGAATGTGGTCAACGAGCTGATGAAGCTGGGGGCGGATGTGATTTACGAGCGGATGTACGACGTCCATGTTTCCGGCCACGCCTGCCAGGATGAAACCAAGATGATCCTGAGCCTTACAAAGCCCCGGTTCTTCGTGCCGGTCCACGGGGAGTACAAGCACCTGATGAAAAACGCCGGAGTGGCCCGCAGCGTGGGGATGGATGGTAAAAATATCATCATCAGCGACATCGGCCGGGTCATCGAGACCGATGGCCTCACCATGCGCATCACCGGCTCGGTCCCCGCCGGACGGGTGCTGGTGGACGGCCTGGGGGTAGGCGATGTGGGCAGCACCGTTCTGCGGGACCGCAAGCTCCTTTCGGAGGAGGGCCTCATTGTAGTGGCCGCCACCATAGATGGGGTGAGCGGCGAGGTGGTGGCCGGACCGGACCTGGTCTCCAGGGGCTTCGTCTATGTCCGGGAGAGCGAGGAGATGATGGCCGGCGCCCGGACGGTGGTGCTGAACGCCCTCTCCCAGCTGGGGCTTTCCGGCTACCGGGATTGGAACAGCATCCGGACCAAGCTGCGGGACGACCTTTCGGCCTATATCTACGCCAGGACCCGCCGCCGCCCCATGATTCTGCCGGTGCTGGAGGAAGTAAACGGTTAACCGCCGCCGGCAAGCGGCTGTGAGGCGGACGCCCATGGGGCGTCCTTCTCTTTATATGGTTATCAGGCTGGATTTTGCTGGGGTAAGGCGGGAAGGCCGCTTTACCGCCTGCACCTAACAAGGGAATGACAGGTCTGTCCTGCCGTGTTGTTGCAAGGATTTGAGCCCAGGGGGTTCCCCAGGCAACGGCCTGTGCGCTTTTTGCTTTTTCCCGGCTTGCCGCATGATGTCGTTTATGGTATACTATACCTTAACTATAAAATATCCTGACCAAAAGGAGGGTGGGCCGAATGCTGGACCGGATGAACCTTTACCGCCCGGTGATTTATGGGCTGCTTGCCGTCAGCGGACTGGCGGCGGGGGCCTCCTACTTCTTTGTGGAGCTGGGGCTCTTCGCCATCTTCCTGGGGGCCTGGGGGGTGATGGCCATTTGGGCGGTGCTCCACTGCGCCCGCATCAGCCGGGATACCGAAAAGCAGCTTGCCGCCATCCGGGAATCCCTCTTTGGGGCCCAGCGGGATTCGGTGGCGGAATACCCCATGGCCACCATGGTTCTGCGGGAGAGCGGAGAGGTGCTGTGGCAAAACGACTACTGCCGCCGGCATGTCCTGGGGGGGCTGGACGCCTTTGGGAAGAGCATCGCGGAGGTTGCCCCCCAGCTGGATCTCGCCGGGGACTGCCCCCCGGAAGGGCAGAATGTGACGGTGGGGGAGCGGATGTACACCCTTTATTGGCTGCGCACCGACCGCCAGGCGGAGCCGGTGATGGTGCTCTATTTCTTTGATGACCACGACCTGAAGGTCTACGCCAAGGAGTACTTCGATTCCCGCCCCTGGGTGATGCTGATGGTGATTGACAACTTCTCCGAGCTGTTTTTGGACGCCAAGGAGAACGAGCGAAGCAAGACCATGAGCGAGATTGAGCATATCATTGAGACCTTTACCGAGGAAAACCACGGCCTCCTGAAAAAGCTGGATAAGGACCGGTACATCGCCGTCATCGAGGACCGGTATATGCGCCAGGTGGAGGCCAGCCGCTTCCCCATTCTGGACCAGATTCGCGGCATCACCGCCGGAGACCGCATCTCCGCCACCATGTCCATCGGGGCGGGGAGCAAGGAGGGGAGCCTCCACGAATCGGAGGCCCTGGCCCGCCAAGCCCTGGATATGGCCCTGGGCCGGGGCGGGGACCAGGCTGCGGTGAAGCTGCGGGACGGGTACGAGTTCTTCGGCGGCGTTTCCAAGGGGGTGGAAAAGCGCAACAAGGTGCGTACCCGCATTGTAGCCAACGCCATCACCGAAATTGTCCAAACCAGCAAGAACATCCTGGTGATGGGCCACCGCTTTGCCGACCTGGACTGCGTGGGGGCGGCGGTGGGCCTTTGCGCCGGGCTGCGGAACATGGGACGCACCGCCCGCATCGTTTTGGACCAGGAGCGCAGCCTTGCCCAGTCCCTGGTGAACCGGGTGAAGGAAAGCGGCCTGGGGGAGCTGTTCATCGCCCCGGACGCCGCTCTGGAAACCCTTTCGGACGATACCCTGCTCTTTGTTGTGGATACCCATGTAAAGACGCTGCTGGAATCCCCCACCGTTTACGCCGGCTGCCGCAATGTGGTGGTTATTGACCACCACCGGAAGATGGTGGACCACATTGAGGACGCCATTATCTTTTTCCACGAACCCTACGCCTCCTCCGCCTGCGAGATGGTGGCGGAGCTGAACCAGTACCTGGGGGAAAAGCAGAAAATCTCCACCGCCGAGGCGGAGGCCATGCTCTCCGGCATTATGCTGGATACCAAAAACTTTACCCTGCGCACCGGAGTGCGCACCTTTGAGGCAGCCGCCTACCTGCGCCGTATGGGGGCGGATACGGTGGAGGTGCGCAAGCTCTTTGCCTCCACCATGGAGGCCTATCGCAACAAGGCCCAGCTGGTGGCCTCCGCCCAGGAGTACCGGGGCTGCGCCATCGCCTACACCCAGCGGGAGCAGCAGGATATGCGAATCATCGCCTCCCAGGCGGCGGATGAGCTGCTGAACATCGAAGGGGTGGAGGCATCCTTCCTGCTCTTCTCCTCCGGCTCCGGGGTGAATATGTCCGCCCGGAGCATGGGGGCGGTGAATGTCCAGGTGATTATGGAAAGCCTGGGTGGAGGCGGGCACCTCACCATGGCTGCTGCCCAGCTGAAGGAAATCACCATGGACGAGGCCCTGGCAAAGCTCCGGGGGGCCATCGACAGCTACCTGGAAATGAACAGCCTGCCAGCGGGGAGTTCCTCCCCCGGCGTCAATCAGTAAGGAGGCATCATCATGAAAGTGATTCTGACACAGGACGTAAAAGGCTCTGGCCGCAAGGGGGAGCTGGTAACGGTATCCGACGGGTACGCCAATAACTTTCTCCTTCCCCGGAAGCTGGCCATCCCCGCCACCCCCCAGGCCCTTAACGAGCTGAAAAACCGGGAGGCTGCTGCCGCCCACCGCCTGGCGGAGGAAAAGAAGGCCGCGGAGGCCGCCGCCAAGGAGCTTACGGGCAAAACGGTGAAGATTGCCGCGCGGGGCGGCGCGGCCGGTAAGCTCTTTGGCTCGGTGAGCACCAAGGAGATTGCCGAGGCCATCCAGAAGGAGCTGGGGGTGGAGCTGGATAAGCGGAAAATCTCCCTGGATGCGGAGATTAAAGCCTTTGGTACCTACAATGCGGAGATAAAGCTCTACGCAGGGGTTTCCGCCAAGGTGTACGTGGTGGTCAGCGAGCAGTAATTTATTGAAATAGGAGGGCCTGCCTGTGCCAGCGGAAACCCAAAGCATTGATATTTACAGCCAGACCCTGCCTTACAGCCTGGAGGCGGAGCAAAGCGTCCTGGGGGCGCTGCTGCTGGACCCAAACTGCATCCCCACCGTCATGGAGCTTCTGCGGGAGGAGTGCTTTTACCGCCCCCAGCACCAGGGGCTTTATGCGGTTATCACCCGGATGTTCACCATGGGGGAGCGGGTGGACGCAGTGACGGTGCTGGAAAACGCCCGGCGGGAAAAGGTCTTCGAGACCCCGGAGGACGCCAAAATCTACCTTTCCCAGCTGGTGCAGGTGGTCCCTACCACCGCCAACGTCGGCGCCTACGCCCAAATTGTCCAGGAAAAGTATTATCTGCGCAGCCTCATCACCGCCAGCCGGGAGGTGGTGGACAACGCCTTTGACCCCCAGGCGGACGCGGCGGAGCTTTTGGACTTTGCGGAACAGCGCATCTACGATATCCGCCAGGGGCGGCAGGCCAGCACCATCCTGCCCCTTTCCCGCATCCTGGTGGAGACCTACGACCATCTCCAGCGCATCAGCGGAGAGGACAGGAAGGACTACCTGGGCCTTTCCACCGGGTACAAGGCGCTGGATAATATGATAACCGGCCTCAACAAATCGGACTTTCTCCTTATCGCCGCCCGCCCCGGCGTTGGAAAAACTGCCTTTGCCCTGAACATCGCCTCCAATGTGGCGAAAAACTCCGGCAAGGCGGTGGCTATCTTCTCCCTGGAGATGAGCAAGGAGCAGCTGGCCCAGCGGCTCCTTTCCTCCGAGGCCCTGGTGGAGCTGCAAAAGCTCCTCACCGGCAGCCTCACCGATGATGATTGGGTCAAGATTGCGCGGGCCACCCAGACCCTGGCGGCTTCCTCCATCTATGTGGATGACAACGCCCTCACCACCGTGGCGGAGATTAAAGCGAAGCTGCGGCGGATCAAGGACCTGGGGCTGGTGGTCATTGACTACCTCCAGCTGATGACCAGTGGCCGGAGCATCCAAAACCGGGTCCAGGAGGTTTCGGAAATCACCCGGAACCTGAAGCTGATGGCGAAGGAGCTGAACATCCCGGTCATCACCCTTTCCCAGCTTTCCCGAAGCATCGAAAGCCGCAGCGAGCACAAGCCCATGCTTTCCGACCTGCGGGAATCCGGTTCCATCGAGCAGGACGCCGACGTGGTCATGTTCCTCCACCGGGAGGCCCTCTATAACGAGCAGGAGAGCGTCAACGACGCCAAGTGCATTGTAGCCAAGAACCGCCACGGGGAGACCGGCTCCATCGACCTTTACTGGGATGGTCAGTACACCCGCTTTTCCAGCATCGCCTACGGGCGGGAACCGGACTAGAGCCGGAGCGGCAGCCCGGAATGGCAGAAGGAGAGGGAGCGCCATGGCTGAAGCGCAGGGGCTGTACCAGAAGGCCCTGAAAACGGTCCAGAAACACCAGATGATCCAGCGGGGAGACACGGTGGCTGCCGGGGTGTCCGGAGGGGCAGATTCCGTTGCCATGCTGGATTTTTTCTACCATCTGAGAGAAAGAATGCCGCTGCAAATCACCGTCTGCCACCTGAACCATCAGCTGCGGGGGGAGGAGAGCGACAGGGACGAGGCTTTCGTCCGGGAGCTGGCGGAGCGGTACCGCCTGCCCTTTTTGGGAAAGAGGGTGGACGCCGCCGCCTGGGCCGGGGCGCACCGGTGCTCGGTGGAGGAGGCCGGGCGGGAGCTGCGGTATGCCTTCCTTCAGGAATGTGCCGGGGAAGAGGGAAAAATCGCCACCGCCCACACCCTGTCGGACAGCATGGAGACGCTGCTTCTGAACCTTTGCCGGGGGAGCGGCGTCCGGGGACTGCGGGGTATCCCGCCGGTGCGGGGAAGAATCGTCCGCCCTCTTTCCGGCTGTACCCGCCAGGAGGTAGAGGACTACTGCCGGGAGCAGGGGCTTTGTTCTATCACCGATTCCACAAATCTTTCCCCGGTCTATAGCCGCAACCGCCTCCGCCTCCGGGTCCTGCCGGAGCTGGAACTCATCAATCCCGCCCTTCCCGCTGTCCTGGAGGCCTTTATGGCCCGAATGGATCGCCACTGGGAGCTGTTGGAGGGGCTGGTCCAGGAGGCAAAAGGGCGGCTCCTTCTCCCGGATGGCCGTTTGGACCGGGAGGGGCTTCTGGCCTTGTCGCCGCCTGTGCGGGAAGCGCTCCTTCTGGGGCTGCTGGAGGAAGCTGGGGCCCGGCAGTCCTCCCGGCTGGTGGAGGAGATGGAAAAGGCCGCCAGGGCAGGGCGGGGGGAACTTCCGGTAAAAAATGACCTCTTTTTTACAGCCGGTAAAGACTGGGTGGAGCTTTCTCCCCGCCGCCCGGCTCCTGCCGGTTTTTTTCAGATGGAGCTGGAGCTTTCCGATCCTGCCGCTCTCCCTGCCTTTTTCCCCCTGGATGGGAACCGGAAGCTGGCAGTCGCTCCATTTCCCGGAAAAAAAGGGGAATCCGCCGAAAAAATTAACAAATCGGCCTTAAAAAACCGGCTGGATTGTGGTAGAATAAAAGGCACTGTAATATTGCGCCGGAAAATTCCCGGAGACCGAATGGCTCCGGCCGGGCGGAGCGCGGGGAGCCATCCCCTTAAAAAGCTCTGCCAGGAGGCGGGCATTCCGCCGGAAAAACGGCAGCAGCTTGTGGTAGCGGCGGACAGCGAGGGCATCATTTGGGCCGAGGGTTTCGGTGCGGACCGCCGCTGTGTCTGGCGGGAGGATTCCCGGCAGGGGTGTGTATTTGCAATCATCACAACGGAGGACAGACAAAATGGAGAAGCGTAACGACATCCAGAAGATACTCATCAGCGAGGAGCAGCTTGCCGCCAAGGTGGCGGAGCTGGGGGCCGCCATCAGCTGGGATTACGAGGGCAAAAAGCTCATGATACTGGGGGTGCTCAAAGGCTCGGTGGTCTTTATGGCGGACCTGCTGCGCCATATCACCATCCCGGTGGAGATGGACTTTATGGCCGTTTCCAGCTACGGGGCGGGGGTGAAAACCACCGGCGTGGTGAAGATTCTCAAGGACCTGGACCGGCTCATTGAGGGCTACCATGTCCTGGTGGTAGAGGATATTCTGGATTCGGGTATGACCCTCAGCTACCTTACCGAGCTGCTGCGGGACCGCGGCCCTGCCAGCGTCCGCATCGCCACCCTGCTGGATAAGCCGGAGCGGCGCAAGGTGGACATCGCCCCGGATTATGTGGGCTTCACCGTTCCGGACGAATTCGTGGTGGGCTACGGCCTGGATTACGCCGAGCTATACCGCAATCTTCCCTATGTAGGTATCCTGGCCCCCCATGTGTACGAAAAATAAGCGAATTTGCGCATAACATAAGATATACCCAGCCTGGTCCGGGGGCATCCCGGCCGGAAAGACAGGAGTGTTTTTTACTTTGAACCAAAACAACAAACGAGGTCTGTATATCTACCTCGCTATCCTGATGGCGGTGGTCTTTTTGGCGATGAGCTGGTTCAACAGCACCGCTGCCAAAAAGGAGGTGGAGTACAACCAAATCGTGGCGGAATTCCTCACCGACCAGGTGGGGGAGTACCGGCTGGACCTCAACACCCGCACCCTCACCTACACCCTTTGGAAGGATATGGAATCCAAGACGCCGCCGGCGGAAAATGCCAGCCCGGAGAGCTCCTCTGGTGCTTCTTCCTCCGAAGCGGCAAATCCCCTGACCCCCTTCCAGCCCCAACCGGCCCAGCCCAAGGCCAAAACCTACCAGGTGCCCAGTACGGATCTGTTTATCCGGGATGTCCATAACCATGTCCTGGAGTACAACGCCGCCCACCCGGACAAGCCGGTGACCATGGTGTATGTCCCGGTGAGCGATTCCACCTTCCTCAACGTCTGGCTGCCGGTGCTGCTGCCCATCATCGCAATGGTGGCCCTGTGGTGGATGATTATGCGCCAGACACGGGGGACCGGCAACCCCATGGCCTTTGCAAAGGCCAAGGCAAAGCTCCCCACCGACGGCAACCGCATCACCTTTGACGAGGTGGCGGGGGCCGATGAGGAGAAGGAGGAGCTAAAGGAGATTGTAGAGTTCCTGAAGAGCCCGGAAAAGTTCAACTCCCTGGGGGCCCGCATCCCCAAGGGTGTGCTGCTGATGGGTCCTCCCGGAACCGGCAAGACGCTGCTGGCTAAGGCGGTAGCGGGGGAGGCAGGCGTGCCCTTCTTCTCCATCTCCGGTTCCGACTTTGTGGAGATGTACGTGGGCGTGGGTGCTTCCCGTGTCCGGGATCTCTTTGAGCAGGCCAAGAAGAACGCCCCCAGCATCGTCTTTATTGATGAGATTGACGCCGTGGGCCGCCACAGAGGGGCGGGCCTGGGCGGCGGTCACGACGAGCGGGAGCAGACCCTCAACCAGCTTCTGGTGGAGATGGACGGCTTTGGGGCCAATATGGGGGTCATCGTCATGGCGGCCACCAACCGCAAGGATATACTGGACCCCGCCCTTATGCGCCCTGGCCGCTTTGACCGGCACATCACCGTCAACTACCCCGATGTGAAGGGTCGGGAGGAGATTCTCCGGGTCCACACCCGCAATAAGCCCATCGGCCCCGATGTGGACCTGGCGGTTATTGCCAAGACCACCGGCGGCTTCACCGGCGCGGACCTGGAAAACCTCACCAACGAGGCCGCCCTCCTGGCCGCCCGAAAGGACAAAAAGGCCATCACTATGGAGGAGATTGAGGAGGCCACCATCAAGGTGATTGTGGGCCCCGAAAAGCCCTCCCACGTGGTCACCGAAAAGGAGCGGAAACTTACCGCCTACCACGAATCCGGCCACGCCATCGTCACCTACAACTGCCCCACCCAGGATAAGGTCCACCAGGTTTCCATCATCCCCAGAGGCGGCGCGGGGGGCTTCACCCTCAGCCTGCCGGAAAAGGACGTCATGTATATGACCAAGAAGGAGATGGAGGAGAACATCTGCACCCTGCTGGCCGGCCGGGTGGCGGAAAGCCTGATGCTGGACGATATCTCCACCGGGGCCTCCAACGACATCGAGCGGGCCACCAAAATCGCGCGGGCCATGGTGACCCGGTACGGCTTCAGCGAGCGTCTGGGAACCATGATTTACGGCAAGGACCAGAACGAGGTTTTTCTGGGCATGGAAATGACCCAGGACCGGGGCTACTCCGAGGAGGTGGCCGCCACCATCGATCAGGAGGTGCGCCGCATCATCGACACCGCCCAGGCCAAGGCGGTGCAGATACTGGAGGAAAACAAGGAGCTGCTGGAAAAGCTCAGCCAGTACCTGCTGGAGTTTGAGAAGATTGACGGAGAGGTGTTCCAGCGGCTGATGGATGGCACCAACACCCTGGAAGAGTTGATTGCCGAGACTAACGAAGCCAACGCCGTCAAGGCGGAAAAGCAGAAGCGCGCCCAGGAGGCTGCCCAGAAGGCCAGGGAAGCCAAGGAGGCCCAGCAGGCCCAGCAGGCTGCCGGAGGCCGTCCCCACTTCACCCCGCCCTTTGCAGGCCGCTCGGATTCCGCCGTTCCCCCGCCGCCCCCTGCTTGGGAGGAGGAGCCGGAGGACAGCGGCAGTGAGCCGCCGGAGAGCCACCTGCCCCCAGAGGCGTAACCCGCAGCATCCCGATAGAAAAGCAGCCCGGAGCCCCCAAGCGGGGTTCCGGGCTTTCTCTAGGCCGAGAAAATAAGTAGGTTCGCTTTCTCATAAGCCAGCAGGGCGAAGAATACAAGGCTACCCCCAAAGGAAAAGAAAACCACCCGGAAGCGGGTGGTTTTGCCAAAGGAGAGGGATCTAATTGTGTGGTGAAACCCGCTCCACCTTCTCCCGCAGGGCAGTCTCCACAAATCTGTTCAGGGTTAGCCCCGACTCCCGTGCCCTCACAACCGCAGTCCGGTGCAGCTCTGGGGAAATGCGGACATTAAAAGAGCCTTTGTAGGGCTTTTCCGGTTCCTTGCCCACCTCCTTGCAAAAATCCAAATAATCATCTACAGCTTCGTGGAAGGCTTGCTCAATTTCAGCGGCGTTTTCGCCGGAAAAGTTTACAAGATCACAAATATCTTCGATTTTACCATAAAGCAGCCGGTCTTCGGCGCTAAATTCAATGGCAGTGGTATAACCCCTGTACTTTAAAGTATTTTGTTTCATAATAAATATTCAATTCAAAATGAATTTCGGCTCTGTGATTTCTCTCATAATCTCAACTTGACTCGAACTTTGTTTCTAGAATAAAAACGGTTAATCGCCCTACCGCCGGCCCGTTACACGGTCTTGACAAAATCCGCTAGCTGGCGGACAAAAGCAGCTGGTAAAACATCCCCTGGATGGGGCTTGTGGAGCAAAATAACACGATGATCGGATTCCCGGAAAAATTTTACCCGTGAACCGGAGGTCTTACCCTTGTTGGATGGAGAAAACCCCAGCTGCTTTAGAAGGGTTGCGGCCTCTGTGTAGGTGAAATCTTTTGGAATTTCGTATAATCGTTTCCGAAGTTTTTCTGATTTTGCCATCCTATGCAAACCCTTTCTCTGCTGCTAACACCGGTGGAGGAACTGCAAATGAGACGTTTTTTTGTCATATACCGAAAAATACTCCTTTCTGCAACTAATATTCAGTTACTGTATTGAGATAATTATATATCATCGGGGCGCCTTTGTCAAGGTGTTTTTTGCCTGGAGGAATCCCGGCCCCTTCCCTTTTTCCCGGTGATATGCTACAATAGCGGGGTATAGTGGCCACACGAGAAGGAGGAACGACTCCATGCGGAAAATTAAGATTTTCGATACCACCCTCCGGGACGGAGAGCAGGCCCCTGGCTGTACCATGAACCCCAGGGAAAAGCTGGAGCTGGCCCGCCAGCTGGAGCGGCTGGGGGTGGATGTTGTTGAGGCAGGTTTTCCTGTCTCCTCCCCGGATGACGCCCAGGCGGTGCGGGAGGTGGCCCAAGCCCTGACCCACACCACAGTAGCCGCCCTTTGCCGGGCGGTGCGGGGGGATGTGGAGGCGGCGGCCAAGGCCCTGGAGCCTGCCAAAAAGCCCCGGCTTCATATCTTTATCGCCACCAGCGACCTGCACCTGCGGGAAAAGCTAAACATCACCAGGGAAAAGGCCCTGGAGATGATTGCAGAAAGCGTGGCCTACGCCTGCACCCTCTGCGGGGATGTGGAATTTTCCGCCGAGGACGCCACCCGTAGCGACCGGGAATTTCTCCTTACCGCCCTGAACACCGCTGTGGATGCCGGAGCCTCCACCATCAATGTCCCGGACACGGTGGGGTATATTACCCCGGAGGAGATGGGGGAGCTTATTGCCTGGCTGCGGGAAAACCTCCACCGGAAGAAGGACGGCAGCCCGGTCACCCTTTCGGTCCATTGCCACAACGATTTGGGAATGGCGGTAGCCAATTCCCTGGCGGCCATTCGGGCCGGGGCCGACCAGGTGGAAGGCACCATCAATGGCATCGGGGAGCGGGCCGGCAACGTTGCCTTGGAGGAAATCATCATGGCCCTGGATACCAGAGGCCAGCTGTACCAGGCCCAAACCGGCATCAACCTCCGGCAGATTTACCGCACCTGCCGCCTGGTCTCCACCGTTATCGGCCAAAAGATACCCCCCAACAAGCCGGTGGTGGGCCGCAACGCCTTTAACCACGAGGCGGGCATCCACCAGCACGGGGTGCTGAAAAACCCCCTCACCTACGAGATTATGTCCCCGGAGACCATCGGCATCTACGATAACGACCTGGTGCTGGGGAAGCACTCCGGCAAGCACGCCTTTATTCAGCGGGTGGAGGAGCTGGGCTATACCCTCCCTGGCGAGCTGCTGGAAAGGGCCTTCACCCGCTTTTTGGCCCTGGCGGACCGGAAGAAGACGGTGACCAACAAGGATATTGAAGCCATTGTTGGGGCGGCGGGATACACCATCCCGGAGACCTACAAGCTCCATAGCTTTGTGGTCAACAGCGGCACCGTCATCTCCGCCACCGCAGTGGTGAAGCTCCTTCGAGATGGGGAGGAGATGGAGCATGTGGCCCGCGGGGACGGCCCCATCGACGCCGCCTTTAAAGCCATTGACCGCATTGTCAAGGTGGGCTTCCAGCTGGTGAACTACAGCATCCATTCGGTCACCGAAGGGGAGGACGCCCAGGGCGAGGTGGTGGTGAAGCTCCGCCAGGGTAACCACACCGTCACCGGCCGGGGCCTTTCCACCGATATTTTTGAGGCCAGCCTCAAGGCGTACCTCAACGCGGTGAATAAGATCATCGCCCAGTGAGAGGAGATATTCCATGGACGATTTACTGCAATTTGCCGGCCGGAAAGAATTCCGGGCCTGGCTCACCGAAAACAGCCGCTCCAGCGGCGGCGTTTGGCTATTATTCGGCAAGGCCGGGGGACCGAAGACCCTCAAGGCGGGGGAGGCCCTGGAGGAAGCCCTCTGCTTCGGGTGGATTGACGGACAGATGCAGAGCATGGGCGAGACAGCCTACAAAAAGTATTTTTCCCTGCGCAGGGCAAAAAGCAAGTGGTCCGAAAAGAACAAGGCCCTGGTCCAGAAGCTGGAGGAGAAGGGGCTGATGACCGATTTGGGCCGGGAGAAGATTGCAGAGGCCAAAGAAAACGGCCAGTGGGACGCCCCGGACCCGATGGTGACGGTGTCGGAAGATCAGGTGGCCCAACTTTTGGCGCTGCTGGAGGGCCGGGAGCCTGCCTGCGCCAACTTCCAGGCCATGCCTCCATCGGTGAAAAAGACCTACGCCCGCGCCTACTTCGACGCAAAGACCGAAGCCGGGCGGGAAAAGCGCCTGGCCTGGCTGGTGGACCGGCTGAATAAAAATCTGCGGCCCATGTGACCGCTTGGACGCTAGTGATGATGAAAAGGAGGAGCTATGGGAAAGAAGCGGAAAACCCTTCCGAAGGAGATTGGGGGCCTTTTGGAAAGCGGGAATATCGAGGTCATAAAGGAGCAGCTTTCCCGGTGCGAGCCCAACGCCCTCACCAGCGTCAAATATGGCTCCAATATCTTCTCCCTGTCGCCCCTGCCCAGGGAGATCGCCCTTTGGGCCAAAGAGCAGGGGGCCGATGTGAACTTTAAGGACTACTACAACAAGACCCCCATCTTTAGCCAGGCCGCCGCCTGGCAGGGGGATGTGCAGCTTCTCATCGACCTGGGGGCCAAGGTGGATGTAGCCGATGACTTCGGCGTCACCCCCCTGCACCTGGCGGCGCTCTACGGGCGGCTAGACGCGGTCCGGGCCTTGCTGGATGCCGGGGTGGATGTGAATGTCCGGTCCGACCGGATCGACTGGCCCGGCTATCAGACGCCCCTGGAAAAGACCCTCGCCCAGGACCGCCTGCCCTATCAGGAGCTGCTGGCCATGTGCACCCTCCTTTTGGACCGGGGGGCGGAGATCACCGGCCGCTGCCGGGAATATCTGCGGAGATCGGCGGAGCAGTTCCAGCGGGACAAGCGGGGGATCAAAGACCCGGCATTTCTCCGCAGCCAGACGGAAGGCATGGAAAAACTTTATAGGCTCTTTGATGTCGCCCCCGCCGGGGAGGTCCCCTTCCACGACGGAGTGTCCCCCATCCTGGTGACCGAAACCGGGGAGGAGGCCCAGTTCCGGCAGCTTTGGGACTTCCTGGTCCCGCCCAACGGAAGGGCCCAGACCGCCCAGGGGGAGATTATCCGCATTGCGGGCCGCATCGAGAACGAGCTGATGGGCAACGGCGGCATCAACTGGGACGAGGACTTCCGGAAAATGCTCCGGGCCTTCCCCCAGTATGTCCGCCTGGGCAATGCCTTTTCCCAGGACGACATCCAGGCGGCGGAGGCCCTCACCGGCCTTCTGACCGCCGCCGGGGACGCGGGCCGCATCGACGACTTCCTCTGCAAGGCCCTGTGCGCCTGCGCGGTGGCCTGGGTCCAGCAGAACCCGGATCCCTTGCCGCCCCTGGAGGCGGATTATAAGCGGTGAACCCGCAGAAGGAATTTGTTTTTATGGAACGAGAGAAGAAAAAGGCGCTTCGGGAGCAGTTCGACCAGCGCAAGCCAGATATGGGGATTGTTTGCTGGCAAAGCGGCGAAAAAATGTGGATTGCAATTTCCACCGACGCCAAGGCGGACTATAACGGCACTTTGTTTCAGCTAAAGCTGGGCGCCTGGCCCAATCGCGAAATGCAGAAGGCATTTACCGATGACCCCGATTCCTTCCAGTGGTCGCTGCTGAAAAAGCTGGACTACAAGGAGCGGGACGAGGACCATGGCGACGATTTGGAGCTGCTGTTTTTAATGTGCATGGAGGAATACCCGGAGGCCAAGCAGATGCGGCCTGGCAGACGGTGAACGACGGGCTGGATGATAGAAATGGAGGGATATCCATTGAAGGAAACGGAAAAAAACGATGGCCGCCGCCAAAGGCTTGCCCGCCTGCTGGCGCTGGGGCTGATTGTCTTCATCAACTGCTCCGGCTTTCCGGTCTATAACTTAAATAAAGAGTGGACCTTTCTCATCACCGCCATAAATTTTTCCACGGTGTTTTGCTGTGCCGTGTTGGCGGGGGGATTTTTCGCGGCGCTTTTCCCGGCCAGGGGCGGTGTCTTCGTCCTGCTGGTGACGTTAGCCCTGACCTTTGTAGGGCTGGGGGGCCGTTACCTCCTGGAATGGGGGGAGGTGTCCAACACCTATAACTTCACCCTCCCCAACCTCCTGCTTCACATTGCGGTTTTTGCTGGAATAAGCTGGCTGGCCTGGTATTTTGCCGCCAAGCGGAGGCGGACCGAATCTTCGGACCTTTAGAAGGAGGGCTGTTTTCCATGAAGCCCAGAACCATTGAGATATTTGATACCACCCTCCGGGACGGGGCCCAGGGGGAGGGCATCAGCTTTTCCCTGGAGGACAAGCTGAACATCGCCCAGAAGCTCTGCAAGCTGGGTATCGCCTTCATCGAGGCGGGGAACCCCGGCTCCAACCCCAAGGATATGGAGTTTTTCCGCCGGGCCGGGGAGCTGGAGCTGGGCCAGACCCAGCTGGTAGCCTTCGGCTCCACCCGGAAGAAGGACACCCCGGTGGAGCGGGACGAGGGCTGCGCCGCCCTCCTTTCCGCCGGGACCCGGTGGGTGGCCATCTTTGGGAAAAGCTGGGATCTCCACGTCCGGGATGTGCTGCGCACCACCCTGCCGGAAAACCTGCGGATGATTCGGGACACCGTCTCCTTTTTGAAGGAGCAGGGGCGGCAGGTGGTGTTTGATGCGGAGCACTTCTTTGATGGCTACAAAAGCGACCCGGATTTTGCCCGCCAGGCGGTATTGGCGGCGCGGGACGCCGGGGCGGACCGCATCGTCCTCTGCGATACCAACGGCGGCACCTTCCCGGAGGAGATAGGCCGCATCACCCAGGAAATGGTGGAGCTTTTGGGGGTGCCGGTGGGCATCCACGCCCACAACGACACCGGCTGCGCTGTGGCTGCCGCCATGGCGGCGGTGGAGGCGGGGGCCTCCCAGGTCCAGGGCACCTACATCGGCTTTGGGGAGCGGTGCGGCAACACCAACCTTTCCACCATCATCCCCAATCTCCAGATGAAAAAGGGCTACCGCTGCATCCCGGAGGACAAGCTGGTGCGCCTGGGGAAAACCGCCCGGTACATCGCCCAGGTGACCAACCTGGTGCTTTCCCCCAATATGCCCTATGTGGGGCGCAGCGCCTTTGCCCACAAGGGGGGGATGCACGTGGACGGGGTGGCGAAAAACACCCTTTCCTTCGAGCATATCACCCCGGAATCGGTGGGGAACCGGCGGCAAATCCTTCTTTCGGAATTTGCCGGGCGCACCGCCATCGCCGGTAAAATAGCAGCTCTGGATAGCTCCATCACACGGGACAGCCAGGTGACGGCGGAGCTTATTGAAAAGCTCAAGGGCCTGGAGTACCAGGGCTTTGCCTTTGAATCCGCCGCCGCCAGCTTTGAGCTTTTCGCCTTAAAGCAGCTGGGAAAATACCGCCCGGCCTTTGACCTGGAATATTTCAAGACCCTGGGGGAGCAGCCGGCGGTGAACGTGGAGCGATGCTGCTCCGCCATCGTCAAGGTGCGGGTGGGGGAGAGCATCGAGATGACCTCCGCCGAGGGGGATGGCCCGGTCCACGCCCTGGATATCGCCCTGCGGAAAGCCCTGGAGGTCTTTTACCCCTGCCTTTCCCAGGTGCGCCTTATCGACTACAAGGTGCGGGTGATGGAGGGGCACAGGGCCACCGCCGCCATCGTCCGGGTGCTCATCGAATCCACCGACGGGGTCTCCACCTGGACCACGGTGGGCTGCTCGGCGGATATTATCGACGCCAGCTGGCAGGCCCTGCGGGATTCCATGGAGTATAAGCTGATGAAGGACGGGGCGGTTTCCGGCCCTGTCGCCTGATGGATTTTCCTTATTATTGTTAGAAAAAGCGCTCCTGTCCCTTGTCCGGATGGGGGCGTTTTTTGTGTACAAGAAAAATCTGATGGTTTCCGCCTCCTGCGACAAGATGTCCCCTTCCGCCAGGCTTATACTATATCCTTAGAAGGAGGCGGATAAATGGACTATGTGATCTATGGGGATGTGCTGGTGGCGGTGAATTTTATCATCGACCTGCTGATTCTCCGCCTCTGCCAGCTCCTTACCGGCATCCGGCAGCGGGGGGCAAGGCCCTATCTGGCGGCGGCGGCCGGGGGGCTTTGCTCCATGGCCATCTTCATCCCGGCAGCAGCCTCCCTTTGGGTGGATCTTTTCATCCGGCTGGGCTTTTCCTTTATTGTGGTGTCCATCGCCTACGGCAGACAGGCCCCCAGGGTGTTCCTGCGGCTGCTGGCGGTGTTTTACGCCGTCAGTTTTTTGGTGGCGGGGGTGGTTGTTGGGCTGTGGTTTCTCTTTCCGGGGGGACGGTACGCCTACCGCAACGGCATGGTCTACCTGGACCTGAAGCCCACCGTGCTGATTGGCTCGGTGGCGGCAGCCTATCTCTTTGTCCGGGTTTTCGAGCGCATCCTGTGCTGGGGCCGGGGGATGGGGGAGCGGTACGCGATGAGCGCCAGCCGAGGGGAGCGGTGCGTGGTCTTTACCGCCCTGGCAGACACCGGCAACCGCCTCACCGAGCCTTTTTCCGGCCTGCCGGTGGTGGTGCTGGAGGAGGAAAAGGGCCGCCAGCTCCTCACCAGGGAGGAGCAAAACTGGCTGGATGCCGGGATGACCGCCGGGGACCCGCCGCCGGGTCTGCGTCTGGTCACCTACCGGACCATCAGCGGCAACGGCCTGCTGGCGGCCTTCCGGCCCCAGAGCCTGCGGGTCCGGGCGGGGGAGCGTTGGATCGAGATAGAAGGATACCTGGCCCTCCTGCGGGGCGGGAAGGGGCCCTCCGGGTGCGAGGGCATCTTTCACCCCAGGATGATACAGCTGGCGGCAGGTATGGGAAAGAAGGAAGGGGGAAGAAAGGGAATGAGGGAAGAGGTAAACAGAGGTTGCTGCTGGTGGCATGTGCAT